>JAEEGL012778603.1_pt1 | contig 46462 bp, 28 predicted proteins | sample 9134231 | NCBI WGS metagenome assembly JAEEGL01 (sample SAMN16246548, study PRJNA631951) | gut metagenome | biome: gut microbiome; feature: rumen; material: fiber-attached | host: Bos | place: Iran: Karaj | collected 2018-10
CGCACCACCTGCTTCACACGCATTACTTTGATAAGTCTATTCACTAATTTCGAATCAAAAGAACAATAACGATATGAAGAAGAAAGAAGAAATCAAACTGGCGTGTACCGTTGTTAAGCAGGTTGAAGAGATCTGCGACAAGCACGGCAATAAGCCCGGTGAATTGATCAACGTCCTGCATGAGTGCCAGGCTTTGCACGGCTATCTCCCTGAGGAGATGCAGCGCATCATCGCACGCAAGCTGGGTGTGCCCGCTTCTAAGGTTTATGGCGTGGTGACGTTCTACTCGTTCTTCACCATGACCCCCAAGGGCAAGCATCCGATTTCGGTCTGCCTGGGTACCGCTTGCTATGTGCGCGGTTCCGAGCGTCTGCTTGAGGAAATCAAGCGCATCCTCAATATCGAGGTGGGTGAGACTACCCCCGACGGCAAGTTCTCGCTCGACTGCCTGCGTTGCGTGGGTGCCTGCGGTCTGGCTCCCGTTGTCATGATCGGTGAGCATGTCTATGGCCGTCTCGACGTCAAGGACGTTCGCCAGATCCTCGAGAACGCCGCTGCACAGGATTGATCTAAATCGGTCCTTCAAGAATAAAGGGACAGGAGACCATTCAAGGTTTCCTGTCCTTTTTTCATGTAACTTGTTCTGAATAATAAATCCATTTATTGCAAGATTGGCAGAAAATTCGTAATTTTGTGAGATAAATTGGGCGGGTATCGAGCATTGTTCCAATCCAGTAAGTTATTAATCATTTAATTGTCAATGGATTCTCAACAAGATAAGTCATTAAACAATCCGAAAGGAGAAGTGCAGTCAGACAATGCCCCCAAGGCTTATGGTTTGATTGCTAATACCCACATTCAGGTGCTGTGCTGTTGCGGCTCAGCATGCTATAACTCGGGCAGCTTGAAAATCATTGACAATTTTATTCGCATCATTGCGGAATATGGTTTAGGCAGCCGAGTTGACGTGGTGGCGACGGGTTGCTTTGGTTTTTGTGCCAAAGGACCCATTGTCAGGATCATGCCCGACAACACGACCTACGTTCAGGTGCATCCCGAGGATGTAGAAGATATCGTCAAGACACACATCATTGATGGCCGTCTGCTTGAAGAACGGTTGCAGTATGTAGATTTCACTGCCCATCAGCTGATGGATGACTCCAAGCACTGGAGCTCTTACCCCAAGCAATTGTCGATGGATGCCATGTTGCATGACTACATCTACGAGATTGGTGGCAAGAAGTTCCTTTCGGTGATGTCCTACAAGATTGATGCCGACAAGTGTAAGGGTTGTGGCGCCTGCAAGCGCGGTTGTTCCAGCCATGCCATTGTGGGCGACTTGCGCCACCCTCATGTGGTCAATCCTTATAAATGTACATGTTGCGGCAACTGCACGACCAAGTGCAAGTTTGACGCTATCCACGGTCCCGTGGGTGCTTTGAGCGAACGCAACTATGTCGAGGACCTGCTGGTCGATGTGGCCGACCCTGACAAGATTGTCGTTGCCCAGACGGCTCCGGCTGTGCGCTATGCGCTGGGCGAGGAGTTTGGTATGCCACCAGGAAGCATCGTGACGGGCAAGATGATTTCAGCTTTGCGCAAGGTGGGCGTGGACTATGTGTTCGACACTGACTTCGGCGCCGATATCACTATTATGGAGGAGGCCGCTGAGATCGTTGACCGCCTGCGCAAATTCATTGCTGGGGACAAAACGGTTCGCATTCCCATCACAACCTCGTGTTGCCCGGCATGGGTCAACTTCTTCGAGAACGATTATCCCGACCTGAGGGAGTATCCCTCGACCTGCAAGTCACCAGCCCAAATGCTGGGTGCTGTGCTCAAGACCTATTGGACCGAGCGCATGGGCATACCCCGCGACAAGCTGGTGGTGGTTTCGGTGATGCCGTGCCTGTCCAAGAAGTATGAATGTGCCCGCGACGAGTTCATCACCGATGGCAACCCCGATGTGGACTACTCAATCACCACTATCGAACTGGCCGAACTGATCAAGCGTATGAATATTGACTTTGACAGGCTGCAGGACGGCGAGTTTGACATGCCGCTGGGCGACTCCAGTGGTGCTGGAGCGATCTTTGGCACAACGGGCGGTGTCATGGAGGCTGCTTTGCGTACGGTCTATGAGGAATTTACCGGAAAGGAGTTGGCGCATGTCGAGTTTGACCAGGTGCGCGGCCTGGACGGTATTCATGAGGCCGTCATCGACCTCGACGGTTTTGAATTGAAGGTGTGTGTGGTCAATACGTTGGCCAATGCCCGCATCGTCATGGACAAACTGCGTGCTGGTGAAATGGAATATCATGTCATCGAGGTAATGGCGTGTCCTGGTGGTTGCATCGGCGGCACAGGCCAGCCCTATCACCATGGCGACATCGAGGTCATTAAGGCACGTCAGCGCGCCATTTACAGTGAAGATGTCGGTAAGAAACTGCGCAAGAGCCACGAGAATCCCGTCATCCTGCGTCTCTACAAGGAATACTTGGGCAAACCTTTACACGGCAAGGCTCACGAAATATTGCACACCAAGTATCGCGACAAATCAATCCTTTAAGGCAGAGAGACTTTACCTAAAATTCCCTTGACATGGGCGATGGTGATACCGTAGTTGGTCATCGGCACGCCCTGGGCGCGGCATTGCTCCACGCGCTGTAACATGAAACGGCGGTTAAACATACACCCTCCACAATGAATGACGAGGTCATAATCCGTCAAATCTTCAGGAAAATCCTTGCCTGCCACGATATCCACTTTCAAGTTTTGCCCAATGCGCTGGCGTAGCATTCGGGGTATTTTCTCGCGCCCGATGTCCTCGGCCAGTGGGGCATGGGTGCATGCCTCGGCAATGAGTACATGTGATTGTTCCGTCAGGCGGTCGATAGCTGTGGCACTTTCCACAAAATAATGGATATCGCCCTTGTGGGCTGCCATCAATACCGAAAAGGAGGTGAGCTGGCTCTCGGCAGGCTTTTTCTGAGCCACGATGTCAAACACTTGGGAATCGGTGATAATAAGCCGTGGCGGTTCCCGCAATGCGGCTAGTGTACGTTCGATATCTTCAGTAGTACAGCAGATGGCGGTGCAACGCTTGTCCATCAGGTCACGCAGGGTCTGAACCTGTGGCAGGATGAGGCGGCCCTTAGGGGCTTGCGGGTCTTGCGGCATAACCAGCAGCACTGTGTCGCCAGTTCGGGCAAGACTGTCTGTAAGCGATTGATTGCCGCTTTCGGGCATCAGACCAGCCAAAGTTTTTCTCAACAAATCAAGGCCCGTCCCGTTCATGGCGCTGACGGGGATGATATCACAACCCAGCCGTTTGGCCATGTCGACGAGTAGGGTAGAGGAGACCTCTTGCATCAGGTCCACCTTATTCAAAGCTGCTACATAGGGGACATTGGCCTGCTTGAGCATGCTCGCCCATGCTGCCTCGTCGTCGAGTGAGACGCCATCGGTCACAAGGATGGCGATATCGGCCTGCTTAATGACTTCGCGTGTGCGCTCGGTACGCAGGTTACCCACTTCACCGCTATCGTCAAACCCTGCCGTGTCAATCAGTACACACGGTCCCAGCGGCAGGATTTCCATTGCCTTACTCACCGGGTCGGTCGTGGTCCCTGCCACATCGCTCACAATGGCAATCTTTTGCCCAGTGAGCGCATTAATGAGCGAAGACTTGCCCACATTGCGCCGTCCAAACAACGCAATGTGCACTCTCTCACTCTGTGGAGCCCTGTTAAAACTTTGATCCACCATAATAACGACAGTTTATAAAAGGAAAACAATAAATACAATAATTACAAATATTTGAATATCAGTAATTTGTACTTATTGTACTTATTGTTTTCTTTTATGATTGTTTAGAAGTAGAAGTCGCGCTTGCCGCCGGCGATTTCGTTGATGTGCTGGGCAGCGATTTCACGAACGCGCTGATTGGATATCTTGGCCAACTCTTTTTCAATCAAGGCATTGCCCTTGACAATGGTATCCTCGCTAGCGAAGTCCATAAGATACTCCTTGAGTGTCATCAGCGCATTGGGTGTGCAGATGTCACCAATCTTACCGGCCTTGCACAGTTCCATGAAGCGGTCACCCGTGCGGCCCGAACGATAGCAAGCAGTGCAGAAACTAGGCAGATAGCCGATGGACAGCAGCCAGTTGATGACCTCGTCGAGGGTGCGTGTATCGCTCACGTCAAACTGCGCTGTCTCGTCATGACGCTCGACGGTGGTGTAACCGCCCACACTGGTGCGGCTGCCTCCGCTGATCTGCGACACACCCAGGTCAAGCACCTTGGCGCGTACGCTCTGGCTCTCGCGGGTGGAGATGATCATGCCAGTATAGGGCACTGCCAGGCGGATGACAGCGATGATGCGGCAGAAGATGTCGTCGGGCAGCACATCGGGGAACTCATCGAGGGTGATGTCCTCAGCGGGGCAAATGCGAGGCACACTGATGGTGTGCGGACCAACGCCGAATTTCGCCTCCAAGTGCTCGGCATGCATCAGCAGACCCACAAAGTCGTAGCGGTAGGTCGTCAGGCCGTACAATACGCCGATGCCCACGTCGTCACAGCCACCCATCTGGGCGCGGTCCATGGCCTCGGTGTGGTAGCAGTAGTTGCTCTTGGGGCCTGTCGGGTGCAGCGCCTCGTAGTTCTTGCGGTTATAAGTCTCCTGGAACAGGATATAGGTGCCGATGCCGGCGGCTTTCAATTTCTCGTAGGCCTCGACCTCGGTAGCGGCGATATTCACGTTCAGGCGGCGGATTTCACCGTTGCCCACCTTAGTATTATAGATGGTGTGTATCGACTCCAGGATATACTCCAGCGGATTCATCACGGGATGCTCACCAGCCTCAAGGGCAATGCGCTTGTGACCCATCTTGACCAGGGCCTCGACCTCGGCGCGGATCTCATCCTGTGACAGTTTCTTGCGCGGGATGGTCTTGTTCTTGGCGTGGTAGGGGCAATATACACACCCGTTGATGCAATAGTTAGACAGATACAAGGGTGCAAACATCACGATGCGGTTGCCATAAAAACGCTTCTTCACGTCCTTGGCCAGTTGCTCGTAGCGCGCAATCAGGTCGGGTTGGTCGCAGTCGAGCAGCACAGCGGCCTCGCGGTGGGTCAAACCCTTGCACAAGGCAGCCTTATTGATAATTTCCTCAATCAGAGCACGGTTGCTCTTATTCTTTTCAGCGTATGATAGAGTCTCCAGTATCTCGCTATCGTCGATGAACTCATCGGCATGGTTAGATTTTACGTTATACATGATATCTGTAGTTATTAGTCGTTTCAACCTGCAAATATACTTAAAAGTTGTGCAAGTTGAACACAGAATAAAAGAATTTATTCTTTTTTTTCTGTTGAAACGCCGCTATCTTTATGTAAAAGTTGTTTATTGCATTCCATGTCCTGCTAAAAAAAGATAATAAACTTAAAACTTGCTTGTCGTGCTGTGGTTTTGCACTATCTTTGCAGTATATATCGGATAGCATTGACGACTAGAAGTCTCCATATTATCCTTGGGCTGGTGGCAGCGTTCTCGCTGTTGCCCGCTTTGTTGCACGGTCAGGTCACGGCCCATTCGCTGGATTTGACCCAAGTGGTGGATTCTATCGTCAAGGCCGATTCTACAGCTCCAGCACCTGTCGATTCTACAGCTCAGGCACCGACCGAGGAGGGCGGCACGAGCCGCTTTGTGCGCACACAGGTCGATCTGGATCATGTGGTCGAGTTCAACGCGCGTGACAGTATCATCCTCACGGGTCGCAACCATGCCGTGATGTACGGCAACGGTAAAATCCTGTATGGCGACATCGACATGACGGCTGCCCAAATCAGTATGGACATGGACAGCAGCCAGGTACAGGCCATCGGCGTCCCCGACAGTGTGGGCGATCTGGTGGGGACACCCGTCTTTAAGGACAACAGTGGCGAGTATGAATCGCGTGTCATGAAGTACAACTTCAAGACCAAGCGCGGTTATATCACCGACATCGTGACCGAGCAGGGCGAGGGCTTCCTCACGGGTGGTATCACCAAGAAGACCGAGGACGATTACTATTATATCAAGGACGGCCGTTACACCACCTGTGACGACCACGAGCATCCGCACTTCTATTTCCAACTGACCAAGGCAAAGGTCAAACCCAAGAAGAATGTGGTGACGGGCCCGGCCTACATGGTGCTGGAGGACTTGCCGCTGCCCATCGCGGTGCCCTTCGGCTACTTCCCTTTCAGCGAGAAATACCAGAGCGGAATCCTGGTGCCCACCTTTGGTGAGGACTATAACCGTGGATTCTACCTACGCAATGGCGGTTACTACCTGGCTTTGGGCCAATATGCCGACCTGGCACTCACGGGCGAAATCTACACGCGTGGCTCGTGGGGTCTCTCGGCACAGTCATCCTACTCCAAGCGGTACAAGTACTCGGGTTCTTTCAGCGTCAACTACTTGACGACGATTACGGGACAGAAGGGTGATCCTGACTATAACAAGATGCGTAACTTCCAGGTGTTGTGGAGTCATAGCCAGAACCAGAAAGCGAACCCTTACCTGACTTTCTCGGCCAGCGTGAACTTTTCCACCACGGGCTACACGCGCAACAGCCTGAACACCTACTACACTAACGCCTTTACCGAGAACACCAAGAGCAGCACCGTCAACCTGACTTATAAGATTCCCAACAGCAAGTGGACAGTTTCAACCAACGCCAATGTGTCACAACGCACCTCCGACTCTACGCTGACGGTGTCCTTCCCCAATGTGACGATCAACATGACTCAGACGGCTCCGTTCAAGCGCAAGCGTGCTGTGGGCGACGAGCGTTGGTATGAGAAGATCAAGGTGAGCTACAACGGTAAATTCCAGAACTCGCTGACCGCCAAGCAAGATGAGTTTCTGCACAAGAGCCTGGTCAAGGACTGGCGTAACGGCATGAGCCATACGATACCCGTACAGGCCACCTTCAATGCCTTGAAGTACTTCAACATCACGCCATCGATCACGATGAATGACCGCATGTACACCAGCAAGATACGACAGCAGTGGGACCCCAACGCCAGCGCGGTGGTGAGGGACACGACCTATGGTTTCTACAATATCTTCGACTTCAGTTTTGGCGTGTCGCTGAGTACCAAGATCTATGGCTTCTTCAAGCCGTTCAAGTTCCTGGGCAAGCTGAGCGAGAAACTGCAGATGGTGCGCCACGTGATGACCCCGACAATCTCGTTCTCGGCAGCGCCCGATTTTGGTGACCCGTTCTGGGGGTACTATGGCAACTATGAGCAGGTGACCAGTGACGGCCGCCACATCCCCGTGCGATACAGCTACTTCCAACACGGTCTGTACGGCAGCGCGCCCAACAGCAAGTCAGGGACCATCACGTTCAACGTTGCTAACAATCTGGAAGCTAAGGTCAAGAGCGAGAACGACAGCACTGGATTTAAGAAGATATCACTCATCGAGAATTTCACCCTCTCGCAGTCGTGCAACCTGGCAGCCGACTCGATGAAGTGGAGTAACCTCTCCACCAGCATCATGCTGCGCATCGCCAAGGGCTTCAACCTCAACTTGAACGCCACTTGGGACGTCTATAAATATGCCCTCAACGAGAACGGCACCCCTGTGCGCATCAACAAGCTGCGCCTGTTCAATGGTGGCGGATGGGGCCGATTGTCAAGCACGGGCACCTCGTTCTCTTATACGTTCAACAATGACACCTTCCGCCGCAAGAACAAGGATAAGAAGAATGAAAACCAGCCGCGCCAGAACAATCAGGACAACCTGAACAAGGAGGGAGACAATGAAGAGGATGTTGGGCAAGGCACAGGCCCGACGACCGATCTGGAACTGATCGACGGTTATGCCAAGTGGGATTGTCCCTGGAGCCTCACCGTCAATTACTCGTTGTCCTATGGCTACGGGACATTTAATTACAAGAAACTGGAATATAACGGCAAGTGGACCCAGAACCTGAGTTTCAATGCCAACATCCGTCCCACCAAGAACTGGTCGTTCACGGCATCGGCCAGCTACAACTTCGACACTCACAAGATCGCTTACATGAACTGCAGCATCTCCCGTCAGATGCACTGCTTCGAGATGAGTGCCAGCTTCGTCCCCGTGGGACCTTACAAGAGTTACAACTTCCACATCGCCGTCAAGTCGTCCATCTTGCAGGATGTGAAGTATGACAAGCATTCCAGCATGAACAATGGCGTCACCTGGTATTAAAAGAATCCTCACCATCATCGTGGCTGTATGTGTTGCCCTGACGACAACGGGGCAATCAGCCAATGAATTGCAGGAGGGCGATCTGCTCTTTTGCTGTACCGACACGGCCAATGCCATCACAGCAGTGACCAGTGGGGTAGAGGGCTTGCCCATCGACCATGTGGCCGTGTTCCATCGCATCGGCGGCGAGAATGGCATTCCCTTTGTGATAGAGGCCGTTAAACCATCTGTGCAACTCACGCCCCTGGATACCTTCCTGTGCCAGAATCCTCATGTGATTACTGGCCGCGTGAATGCAGATTTCTATATTCAGCAATCCGTCAGGAGGTGTCTTGCGATGGTGGGTAAGCCCTACGATGACCTCTATTTGCCCGGCGACAGTGCCATTTATTGCAGCGAGTTGGTGCAGTTGAATTACAGGTCTGTTTCTAACCGTCCCATTTTTGAGCCCATACCCATGTCGTTTCATGACAGTACAAGGCGGGTGACGGATTACTGGCGGGATTTCTACGGGCAACGTGGTATGATTGTGCCTGAGGGCGCCCCTGGCACCAACCCCGGTGAACTCTCCCGCCGCCCCCAGATAACCATCATCGGCCGTTATCGTTGATATTTTGTGCTCACGATAAGCGCTTAATCGGATTTTTGCAGTATCTTTGTAGGTTGTAAACAGAGTAACCTCCAGTTTTGGGTACCATCATATCCATATTAATCGGTTGTGTGTCAATAGGTATTATCCTGTCGGCACCGATGGGACCTATAGGTATCCTTTGCATCCAGCGCACCTTGAACAAGGGGCGCAATTCGGGCTTTTTCACGGGGGTGGGAGCAGCTGTCAGCGATTTGTTCTATTGCCTGCTGGTGGGTTTGGGTATCTCACTGGTCACCGATTTCATTGCCGACCATGTCAACGTGCTGCAGATCATCGGCAGTGTCATTCTGATTGTCTATGCCCTGTACATGATTTTCCACAACCCCGTCAGCCAGATTAAGGAGAACATCGACCAGCGTGACGACTATGTGCGTGATATGGTCACGGGCTTCCTCTTCACCCTGAGCAATCCGCTCATCATGTTCCTGATTATTCCGCTGTTTGCGCGCTTTGGTTTCCCCTTGCCCGAGTACAAGTTCTATCACATCATTCTGGGTTATGCCTTCATCGTCCTGGGGGCTTTGATCTGGTGGGCGGTCATCACATTTTTTGTCGATAAGGTGCGCACTCACTTCAACATCCGCTCGATGTGGCTCATCAACCGCATCATCGGTATCATTATCATCATCCTCTCCTGCTACGGCCTTGTTACTGGTATGATTGCCTATCTCCAGCAACTCCACATCATCTAATAGTAACGTGAATTCGATGAATTAGTTGTTTGTCCATCAGGGCATTAGCAACTCCCCCTCTTAGATAAGAGGGGGTGCCGCGTGAGCGGCGGGGGCGTTGATGCTACCCGAGAATATAATTCAAGGAAAAATCATACTCCTCCGGCGCACTCCCTCTCCTCCGCCCTAACGGGCACCTCCCCCCAGGCGGGGGAGGAATCCCACCTCCCCTATCTTAGGGGAGGAGTTGATTGACAGCACTTTATTTTCATCGAACTTACGTTAATAGTATAATCAACAAAAAACAATAAATACTATAGCATCCGCTTTTGGGCGTTAGCTATAGTATTTATTGTTCTTAATTCCCCTTGCAGAGGCGCAGGTGATTAGTATTTCTTCACCTCAAGGTCGCCATTGAGAGCCTCGGCTGCATTAGCTGCCAGGGCCGACATCTCGTCCTCACCGGGATATACGTGCACGGGAGCCATCCAGTCGATGCGTTTCTTGAGTTCATCTACGAGATACTTCCAGTAGGCGATACCGCCGGTGATGATGATGGCGTCAATCTTGCCGCACAGCACGGCACCCTTCTCGGCAATAGCCTTGGCGATATGGTAGATCATCGCGTTGATGACGAGCTTGGCGTGCTCATCTCCATTGTTCATCATCTTCTCGGCCTCAATCATGTCGGTCGTACCCAGGTGTGAGAACACACCACCTTTACCCGAGATCATCTTCAGGATCTCATCCTTGGTGTATTCGCCGCTGAAGCACAGGTTGACCAGATCGCGGGCGGGCAGGCTGCCGGCGCGTTCAGGTGAGAACGGACCTTCACCGTCCAGGGCATTGTTCACGTCAACGGCGCGGCCATGATCGTGGGCTGCTACCGAAATACCGCCACCCAGGTGGGCAACAATGAGGTTCAGATCCTCGTAGCGTTTGCCGTGCTCCTTGGCAAAGCGGCGGGCGATGGCGCGCTGGTTCAAAGCGTGCCAAATGCTCTCGCGCTTGAACATGGACAATCCGCAGACGCGGGCATAATCGTTCAACTCGTCGGTCACAACGGGGTCAGCAATATAGCAGGGGCAACCCAGGTCCTTGGCAATCTCATTGGCAATAACGCAACCCAGGTCACATGCATGCTGGTGATCGCTGGCATAGGTAGCCTGAATCATGTTCTCGTCAACGGCATACACACCGCCAGGTAATGGCTTGGTCAAGCTGCCACGGGCGACGATGGCGTCAAACTTCACGGGGATGCCGGCTTTCTCCAGTTCGCCCAGAATCATCTGGCGACGGAAGTCAAACTGGTCAGTAATCTTGGCAAACGGAGCCAACTCCTCGGCTGAATGACGGATGACTTTAATCAAACGGGGTTCGCCGTCCTCGACAACGGCCATTTTGGTGGACGTGGATCCGGGATTGATGACTAAGATAATCATTGTTGATTTAGTTTTTAGTATTAAGATTTTTAGTTGTTAGTTTTCAGAAATCTAAAAGCAAATGTTACTCGGCTGCCATCGTAGCTACAGCAAGGCTGTAGAACTTGGACTGGGCGCTGTCGGCACGTGAGGGAACCACGGCAGGGCACTTGGCGCCAAGCAGCAGACCGGCGGTGCTGGCACCGGCAAACAGGGTGATGGCTTTGTAGAACACGTTACCAGCCTCGATGTCGGGCATGATGAGCACGTCGCTGTCACCCATCAGGGGAGAAGTCAGGCCCTTAGCCTCCATGGCATGCATGCTGCAAGCGCACTTGGCATCCAGCGGTCCGTCAACGATGCATTTGCCCAGCTCGCCGTTCTTGGCCATGTCGATAATCACGGGATAATCCTCGGTGAAGGGGAAGTGCTTGCCGTTGACCTTCTCGGTGCAGTGGATCAGGGCCACCTTGGGCTCCTCGATGCCAAAGTTGCGGGCAACGTTGGACATGTACTTCACCATCTCGATGCGCTGTGCCTGGTTGGGGTAGGGGATAACTGCAGCATCGGTGAAAATCAGGAATTTGTGGTAGCTGGGAATCGAAGCCACGGCAGCATGGGTGAGCACGTTGCCCTTGGGCAGGATACCCGTTTCCTTGTTCAGCACGGCACGCAGCAGGTTGTCGGTGTTGATGAGACCTTTCATCAGCACGTCGGCCTTGCCTTCACGCACGAGGGCAACAGCCTTGGCGGCAGCGTCGTCGGCGTCGGTGGCGTCAACAAAACTCATGTTGGCAGCAAAGGGCTTCAAGGCCTCGTTGGCTTTGAGCTTTTCTTCACAACCCACAAAGATGGCTTCGATAAAGCCTGCTTCGAGCGCCTGAGCACAAGCGGCGGGAGTTTTCTCATCGGCAGCCCACACAACGGCCACGCGTTTCTTCACATTGTTTTCTTTGAGATGAGCAAGCAACTCATCAAAATTCTTAATGGCATTCATTAGAATAAAAAAAGTATAAGAAGTTAATGGTTTTCAATGCCCCAAAATTACTACTTTTTTTGCAATAGAGCACAATTTTTTTCAACAACTTAAAAAAAGTCATTACCTTTGCCTTCAGTAACAACCAAAATAATATATCGAATAATGATGACACTGAACGGAATACTGTTGTTTCTCAACCTGGGGACAGGTGAGATTATCCTGATTGTAGCCATTATCTTGCTGCTCTTTGGCGGCAGGAAAATTCCCGAGCTGATGCGTGGACTGGGCAAGGGCGTCAAGAGCTTCAAGCAAGGCATGAACGAGGTTGAGGATGAACTGAAAAAGCCCCTTGAGGACCTCGACAAATCCAACAAACCTGATCAAACAACTTAATCAACGAATCTAATCAAATAACTAGGACAACTAAACAACAACTGCAACAACTCTTTTTTATTTATTTTATTAAATATTGTTGTTGATGTTGTTCATAGTTGTTCAAGTTGTTTGAAAAGTGAGGTTGTTTGAGATGGGAGAGGAAAAATTGCAGGAGATGTCGTTTTGGGACCACATCGACGCCTTGCGGTCGGTGTTGGTGCGCGTGGTTGTCGTCCTTGTGGCGGTAACCGTCGGCTTGTTCTGCATCATGCCTGCCATCTTCGATTCAGTTATCCTGGCTCCCTGCCATGGCGACTTCGCGCTCTACCGCCTGTTTGAGCGCATGACCTCTTCAGTCTCGTGGCTTCCCCAATTCACTACCGACGGCTTCAGCGTCGAGTTGATCAACATCAAGTTAGCCTCCCAGTTCTTTATCCACATGTCCACCTCCTTCTGGCTGGCACTGGTGTTGATGTTCCCTTTTGTGCTCTATCAGTTGTGGACGTTTATTGCCCCGGCACTTTATCCTAACGAGAAACGCGGTGTCAAGACCGCCTTCTTCATTGGCTGCCTGATGTTCTTCCTGGGCGTGGCTGTGGGTTATTTCATCGTGTTTCCCGTCACCCTGCGATTCCTGGCCGATTACCATGTGAGTCAACTGGTGCCCAACCAGATTTCGCTCGACAGCTACATGGACACCTTCCTGATGCTTATTTTCGTCATGGGAGTTATCTTTGAGTTGCCTCTGGTGGCGTGGTTGCTGGGCGTGCTGGGTGTGCTCAAGCGTGGCTTTTTCCGCACCTACCGCCGCCATGCCGTTGTGGTGCTGCTGGTGCTTGCTGCCATCATTACACCCACGGGCGACCCCTTCACCCTCATGGTTGTTTTCCTCCCCATCTACCTCCTCTACGAGGTGAGTGCCTACCTTGTTCCCAATACCATCCCGTCAGCCTGATTTTTACGCCATCCAGTCGTTGTGTTTCTCACATCGTGATAATAATCCGATGTGTGGAAAGGCTATTTTGGTGGTTGTTAATAAATTATTGGCATTTTAAGGAGTTTCTATATATAGAAATATGTATCTTTGCATGTTCAAAAAACCGTGTTTAATTATTAACTATAACTTTGTAATGTTATGAAGAAATTTTTCTCTTTGTTATTAGGCTTAGTAGTTGCTTCTAACGCCTTGGCAGTAACGCCTGCCGATCCCACTAATGTATCTTGGTATGACTCAGAAGGCGAAGCTGGCTTCAGCCGTCTGATGTATTCATTGCCTCAAGTGGATACCGAGGGCAAGTCCCTCAACATGGAAAACTTGGGTTATCGCGTGTTTACCGATAATGATCAGCTTTTCACTTTTGAGGCTTCGGTTTACACCTACGATGACCTGTATGTTGACCAGACTGAGATTTACTACTGGATCTTTAGTGCAGGAACCGACTTCCGTCCCACTTATACCTATTTCTATCGCACCAATGCCGCTGGTTATGATCAGTTCTTCACCTGGCGCATTGGCATCCAGGCTGTGTATATCAATGATGACAACACCAAGGCTTACTCTAACATCGTCTATACCGAGGTATTTGACCACCCCGTGGATCCCGAAGTGCTGATCGGTGACGTGAATGGCGACAACAATGTGGGTATTGCTGACGTGACTGCCCTGATCGACTACCTGCTGGGTGGTGGTGGCAGCATTAATGTTCTGGCTGCCGATGTTGATCAAGACGGTGAGGTAAAGATTGCTGACGTGACCACCCTGATCGACAATCTGCTTGCTGGTAATTGATCACTAATAGAGTTCAGCCTGTTGCTGAACTGATGTTAAAAAGAGGATATCCGTCCCTGATGTGACGGGTGTCCTCTTTAGTTTAATATGATGAAAAACGATTTTCAGTACTACTGAAATCTGTAAATAAATGAATTGTTAATAAATTTTTTTAAAAATATACTTAGGAATATAAGGTAAGTTTGAAAAAAAATATTATTTTTGCACTCAAATACGATGTGACCAAATTCAAGCTACTTTGATTGTCTTATGGCAATTGGATGAATCTCTTTTATTTGGTATTTGTATTTCCATAAGGATGACTATTACTGTTTTAACTCCATTTTTTTATTAACCAAAACATTTTATGTTTATGAAAAAATTTTTATTCTTAATGTTGAGCGCTGCTATCGCTGTATCAGCTTTGGCAGGCCTTACCACGACTTCTATGCAGAAGACTGTTAAAGCTAAAACAACAGCTAAGTCTAAGATTGAGCAAGTGATGCTTCGTGGTAAAGGTGTTATCACCCCCACTGCAAGCTTCCAGTTCAATGGCTGGGATCAGCAGGCAAGCCACATCTTGAGGGCTGGAGATCCCATCGTTTGGGACTTTGAGTCTGAATCTGAGTTCAATGAGTGGCAGGCTATCGATGCCGATGGCGATGGTTACAACTGGTTTTATTTAAATAATACTGGTTTAGAGACTGGTAGGATGGATGCTTATAGCGGTGAAGGTGTCGTTTACTCAGAGAGCTTCCACAACAATGAAGATGGTCAAGGTGGTGTTGCTCTCTTTCCTGACAACTGGCTCGTTTCACCTCAAGTAACTCTGGGTGGCGCTTTGACGTTCTATGCTGCCGCACAGGATGCTAGTTGGGCTGACGAGGTGTTCGGTGTTTATGTATGCGTTGGCACTCCCACCGACTTCACCGACTTCGTACAAGTGGGTCAGGACTTTACTGCAACCGGTGAATATGTAAAGTATGAGTTTGACCTGAGCCAATTCCAGGGACAGGTGGGTTGCTTTGCCATTGTTCACCACAACTGTACTGACATGTTCATTCTCAAGGTTGACTTGATCACCCTTGATCCTAGTGCTGTAGTACTGCCTTATCCCACAGTTCCCACTAACCTGACCGTAACTCCTGCTGCCACCACTGCTGATGTGGCTTGGGACAACGACGGGGCTGCTTCTAATTGGAACCTGCGCTATCGTCCCTTCACCGAGGGCGAGGGTGAAAACATGTCTATCACTCTTCCCATCCCCGGTTATGAGGTTGAGATTGCTGATTGTGCTATCCTCGATGCCGATGGTGATGGCTATTCATGGGGCTTGATGTACAGCGATGATACTCAGACCGATGGTCAATTCTACTCAGAGTCTTATCATAGTGGTGCTCTTACCCCCGACAACTGGTTGATCATGCCGCTTTTCAAGCTGCAGGGTGTTTTGAGGTTCAAAGCTTGGAACTACTACAACTATTATCCTGAGAAACTAGAGGTAATGGTTGGTATGGCAGATGCTATCGAGGATAATACTGTTTATACTGATCTGTTTACTACCATCTGGCAAAAAGAGCTGGATACTGAAGAACCCTTCGAGTACGAGATTGACTTGAGCGAATACAACGGCGAGATGGGTTATATTGTATTCCGTCACTATGGTACTACCGATATGTGGGAAATGTACCTTGATGACATCTTCATTGGCACCGAGGGTCCTGAGCCCGCACCTTGGGTTAATGTAGAGGGTCTCACTGAGCCCAACTACACCATCACGGGTCTGACTCCCGAGACCACCTATGAGGTTCAGGTAATGGGTTACAATGAAGCTCATGAGAGCAACTGGTGCGATATCGTGAAATTCACCACGACTCCCGAGGCTCCCGTAATTCCCGATGTTTACATCTTGGGTGAGGTGAACGAGCAGAACTGGGCTCCCAATGCCGGCACCATGATGGCTTACGACGAGGAGACTGGCCTCTACACTGCTACTGTTACCCTCGATGGCCGTAACGACGGTTTCAACTACTTCAGCTTCACCAATGTGCTGGCCGAGTATGATGACCAGGGCAGCTGGGACTACATCGCTCCCTACCGCTTCGGTGCTGTTGCCGATGGCGACTTTGAGGTATTTGATGAGCACTTTGGCACTGAGCTGGCCCTCACCTATGACGGTGGCAAGGCTTACAAGTTGGCTGCTGGTGAGTACAAACTGACCGTCAACCTCGCAACCATGAAGCTCATTATCGAGAAGATTGGTGTTGAGCCTCAGATTCTGCTTGGTGATGTTAACAGTGATGGCTTTGTAACCATTGCCGACGCTACCCTCCTGATTGACTATCTGCTGGGTGCAAACGTTACGATCAATGAGGACAATTCCGACGTTGAAACCAATGGCACCATCTCGATTGGCGACGTTACCGCTCTGATCGATATGCTGCTCAACGCTAATTAATCAACCGATTGATTGAAATACATCTTTCCTAGTGCGAGGGTATGTCATCACGACATACCCTCCACTTTTTTTGCGCCCCTTATACAAGAATTGAGTATCATTTCCTATTTTCCGCACTAGCATTAAACTGAAATAAATTTTGTCTGATATTCAGCGATTTAACGTCTTGTTTTTGCAAAAAAAGCGTGTCACGCGCTGTTTTCATCTGACAGAAAAGGTCGGAGACCTAAACAAGGCCAGCGGCCTTGAATTAAGCTAACCCCATGGCGTACAGGCCGAAAGGTCTGTGCGGCATGGGGAAAGAGTCTCTAGAAGGAAAGGGCCTCGAAGAGGGCCACACATTCCAGACAAAGGAAATGTCTCGGTTAGTGGCCCCTTTCAGGGCCCGTTTTTACCTTCTTGCCGGTCCCCAGGCTACATAGACCTCCGGCCTGTGCACCCCGGGGTTATTGCAAGTCAAGGCCGCTGGCCTTGTGCAGGCCTTCGACCTGCTTGGACACAACAATCTCCCTCCACTTTTTTTGCACCACTTATACAAGAACTGAGTATCATTATATGATCAATCAATTGCCATTATTTAGTATATGACAAAAAAATGCCCAACAAACAGAAAATATCTAGTAAAAAAATTGCGTATAACGATAATATGCATTATTTTTGCACCAAAAATTTTGTGTTTATTACCATTAATTTAATTTCTAAAACCTGTGTTTATGAAAAAATTTTTATTCCTTTTGTTAAGCCTGGCTGTAGCAGCTACCGCCAGCGCCGGAATCGACCGTAGCCAATTGGCTAAGGCCTCGATTAATCCTCAAGTCGCTAAGTCGATGTTAAAATGCAACACAAAGCGCAACGTTGAGTTTATTAAGTCAGTATCGAGCATCAGGGGTACGAGGGAAACGCCTACCTTGATTAGCAACAACGATATTCTGACCATGTACCAGAATGAAGGTGGCTATATCTTGCAATTTAATCGTTTAGGATATGCCATTGCAGAAGATGTTGAAGCATCACAAGAGGGTTATGGCTTTGTCTACATTGATGCCAATTTTGAGAATGCCTATATAATGAATCCCGTTTCAGGCGCTCCTACTGGCTATTGGATGAAAGGTACCTGTGACGAGAATTTGAATATCACCTTCCCTCTGGGTCAGTATATGTTCTGGAATAGCACTTATGAATATGGTGCAATAACTGCTTGGGGTACTTATGCTGATGGCGAATTTACAACCGATGAAAGCGTGACTGAATGCACCTTCACTGCTTATGAGGATGAGGACGGTTATTTGATTTTCATGCTTGACAATTCTTCCGATTATACTGGTTTGGCATTAATCTGGGATGATGATCTGAAGTTTGCAGGTTACCTCGACTGGAATACTATTTTATACCAGTCAACCGAAGATCCAACGGACGTGACAGTAGCCCCCGGCTCAACCACTGCCGATGTGACATGGGCTGACAAGTATGATGCTCACTGGAACCTGCGCTACAGGCCCATCGTTGAAGGTGGACCCTTCACATGTGCATTTGATACTCAGGCCGACTTTGATGCATGGGATATCTATGATCAGGATGGTGACAATTATAACTGGTTCTATTTCGAGAATTCCCAGTGCGCTACTTCGGAAAGCTATCACAATGAAACTTATTCAGCTCTCACTCCCGACAACTGGTTGGTATCGCCCGAGGTGAAACTGGAAGGTGTCCTGAAGTTCACGTATAGGGGTATGGATGCCAATTATCCCGCTGAGAAGTTTACCGTTTATGTATCTACCGACTACAATAATAGCATTGATAGCTTTACCGCAATTTCCGACGAAATCACTGCTAGCGGTGAAGCAGACGAGATGTCAATCGACTTGAGCGCTTACGCAGGTCAGACTGGTAGAATCGCCTTCCGTCATACCAATGTTACCGATCAGTTCAGGTTGGTAATCGATGATGTTTTTGTTGGTGATCCCAATTTCGTAATGCCTGAGTGGACCGTTGTCGAGAACCTTACAGATACCGCTTACACCATCGAGGGTCTGACTCCCGAGACCAACTATGAGGTACAGGTACAGTCATTCAATGGCGGTGGCGCATCGGATTGGACTGCTTCGACCTACTTCACTACGCTGCCCGAGGTTCCCACTGTTTATATCATGGGTGAGGTCAATGAGCAGGCTTGGGCTGCCAATGCTGGTACCCTGATGGATTATGACAGCGAGAACAAGGTTTACACCGCTACCGTGAACATCGATGGCCGTGGTGAGAACCAGGAGAACTACTTCGGCTTCACTTACAAGCTTGCCGAGAATGCAGACGATTGGGATGCTATCGAATCTTATCGCTTCGGTGCCGTTAGCGAGGGTAACTTCTGGATTAATGAGGATATGTATGGCACAGAGCTGTCGCTGACCAGAGAGAATGGTCAGGCCTTCCGTATCCTTGCTGGCGAGTACAAGTTTACCGTCAACACCGAGACCATGAAGCTGATCGTCGAGAAGATTGGTGTTGAGCCTCAGATTCTGCTTGGTGATGTTAACAGTGATGGCTTTGTAACCATTGCCGACGCTACCCTCCTGATTGACTATCTGCTGGGTGCAAACGTTACGATCAATGAGGACAATTCCGATGTTGAGACCAATGGCACCATCTCGATTGGCGACGTTACCGCCCTGATCGATATGCTGCTCAACGCTAATTAATCAACCGATTGATTGAAATACATCTTTCCTAGTGCGAGGGTATGTCATCACGACATACCCTCCACTTTTTTTGGGGCGAGGGCAGTAATGGAGAACTCCTAGAGCGTAATCTCATCACGCAATAATACGTAACAATAGTTTTTCGCTTTACGTGTTGCTCATAATAATAAAAATGATTAAATTTGCGCCTGATTATTAGCATAACAAGGCATAAACAAACATTCTTATAATTATTAACTATCAAAATTCAAACATTAGTTTTATGAAAAAATTTTCTTTACTTTTCGTGATGTTGCTGGCCTATTGTGCCGGCCTATCAGCTCAGAGCACTGTGCCCGTGCCTATCGATCCCCAACCAAGCGAATGGTACGACTATACTCCGTACATGTGGCCTAATGGTGAAGTGACTGTTGCGAGCGCATGGCTTTATATGGATACCTATGGAACAGATATTATGGGTAATCAGGTCGCTAACGATTATAGCTTTGAGATAGACTCAGTTTTCGTTCAGCCTCTTCAATACACCATTCTTGACAAGTCCAAATTCAGCTATAGCATCTACACTGACTTTGATGAACTATTCGTCTTCACTCCTGAGGAATATCCTGAGTTTGATGAGCCGACGACCAACATTTATCCTTACGTCTTGCTATATGACGACTATAATGATCTAGACACTTATCATTCTACCGCCAATATTGAGTTTTGGGGACCTCACTTCCCTAACAGGACTACCCAAGTGGACGGTTTCGATGGTTGGGAACCCTTCCCCCTGTGGAGAATCGGTATTCAGACGCATTACACGGTTGATGGAGTGACCACTTCATCTAATATCGTTTATCTTGAAGTGTGTCCCAAGCCTGTAACGAAGCTGGGCGATGTGAACGGGGATGGTTCAGTGACGATTGCCGACGTTACCACCTTGATTGACTATCTGCTGGGTAGCGAGGTAAGTCCGTTCAATAAGTTTAACGCTGATGTCGATGACAGCAACAAGCTCACCATCAACGACGCTACCACCATCATCGACATGCTTCTCAACGAATGAGCCAATCGCCCGACAAGGGCAACCCTCTCCTCCATAAGTAACCGTGGGTGGTTTATCTACGCTTTGCTATCGCTCAGCAAGATAAACCACCCACAGCATTTTTTTGCCATTATTCCGCCCGATGGAGATTTTTAGTAGTCAATGTAGAGACGCAAAATCTTGCGTCTCTCATTCATAGTGAGTGTTAACCCTTGAGGGGGGCAAGTTGCTTGGGGTCACCTACGATCCACAGGATGTCACCAGTGTTGAAGGTGAGGTCGGGGGTGGGGGAGATGTAATTGTCCTCACCACGCTGCACGGCGACCAGCAGGGCTCCAAAGTCTTCACGTAGCCTGGTTTTCTCTAGCGGTACACCGATGATGGGCGAGTGCTCGCCGATGGCAAAGTGTACAAACTTCACCTCGTAGTTGGGCGTCTCGCCATGGTCGTTCTGCGCCTCGACCAGCGGCAACATGCGCTGGATCTGTTCCTCGGTGCCGATTACACCCAGCACGTCGCCCGGGAAGATGCGCATATCGCCCGAGGGGACGGGATGCAGTTTACCTGCACGCTGGATATTGACCAGGTTCACGCCATAACGCGTACGCAGGTCTAGATTGCGCAGCCTGTCGCCCACAAAGGGGCAGTCGTGCCCCACATTCATGTAGGCCAGCTGCAGGTCGCTCACCAAATTGTGCTCACGGCCTGTGCGACGGTTCTCGCGCTCGTTGATGTTGCTGATAAAGCGTTTCTCGATATTGTTGACACGCTGGCGCAAGGGTGTGGGCGCTGTAGTAATAAAGATAAGTCCAAGCCCCACAATAAGGATGGCTGCCATCATCGACACGGCACTGGTATAGACACCGTGCAGGATTGATGTGACAAAGATGGTGGATAACACTACACTCACTATCGACATGACCACGAGGGGTACATAGGAGACTGAACCAGTTGTCTCGATCAGGCGCTGCCACTCGCTGCGTTTCACTGTGGGCAGGATGATGGACGTGATGAACGGCAGCACGATAGCCAGGGAGGCAACGACACAGGCCAGGCGGCCCCAAACGTTGTCGCCCAGCAACTTGAGGACAAGCGGCATCAGGTAGGTGCGGCACACGATAATCAGGGCGATGATGACCACCGAATAAATCAGGAGCCTCACCAGATAGCGTGATACGATGGAGCGCCACAGCAACCGCGTCTCACTGCTCTCACTCTCGTTGGCGTTCTTGCTATAGCCGTTGAGAAGACGGGTCCAACTCTTGGGCAACACCTTGTAGAGCGCATTGTAGCATGGCACCGCCTGCTTGATGAAAAATGGCGTGGTAAACGTGGTGATGACCGACACGGCCACGATGATGGGATAGATGCTCTTGTCAAGCACGCCCAGTCCCGTTCCCAGCGTGGCGATAATGAAGGAGAACTCACCGATTTGTGTCAGCGAGAAGCCTGACTCCATCGCCAACTTGAGCGGCTGACCCGTAGCAATCATGCCAAAGGTGCCAAACACAATCATGCCCACAATCACAACGATGGCCAGCAGGGCGATGACGCTCCAGTGCCGCGTCATTACGGCAGGATTGACCATCATGCCCACCGAAATGAAGAATACGGCACCAAAGAGGTCCTTGACAGGAGAGATAAGTCGTTCGATGCGTTCGGCCTCGATAGTGCCCGCCAGGATGGAACCCATGACAAAGGCGCCCAATGCCGCCGAGAAACCTGATTGGATGGAAAACAGCACCATGGCAAAGCACAGGCCCATCGATATAATGAGCATTTGCTCATCGCTGATATAACGCTTGAAACGCTTGAACAGCGTGGGAATCATAAAAATACCCACCGTGAACCACATGATGAGGAAGAATGACAACTTGAGGATGCTGCCCACCATCTCGCTCCCCTGGACGCTGTTGTTCAGCGCGATAGAGGACAGGATAACCATCATCACAACGGCAAACAGATCCTCGACAATGAGCACGGCAAAGGTCATGGGCACAAACCGTCGCTGCCGCATGTTCAAGTCGGTCAGCGCCTTGATGATGATGGTGGTCGATGACATGGAAATCATGCCGCCCAGGAAGATGCTGTTGACCAGACCATAGCCCAGGAACTTGCCCACGACAAAGCCCAGACTCATCATTCCCAACACGATAATCAGCGCCGTGAGAATGGCCGATCCGCCCACGTCGATGAGCTTCTTGAAACTGAATTCAAGTCCCAAAGAGAACAGTAGCACAATGATACCTATCTGAGCCCAAAATTCAATGTTGGCCTCAACAACTATCGACGGCAGCAAGGAAAAGTGCGGGCTGGCAAGAAAACCTGCCACAATGTAGCCGAGCACCACGGGTTGCTTGAGCATCTTGAAGATAACAGTGGCAATCGCTCCCAGCACCAGGATAAGCGCCAAGTCACTGATCAGGCTATTGATATCGACGGATTCCATTCTGTAGGCTTTAGGTTTTAGGTTATAGGCTTTAGGTGTTTGGATTTTGCGGTTTTCAGTCGCAAGATACCTAATGCCTTGTAAACTAATTACATATTCATCTCGTTGGTGATGGTGATGGACATGGGATTGCCCAGTTGTTTGACCTTGTTGAACAGGTCGGGCACATTCACCTTGCCCGTGCTGCGCACCATGAAATTGACAATCGTGAATGACTCCACGTAGTCAAACTTCATGAACTCGTCACTGATGTGGACATCGTTACTGGTGATGGCTTCACGCAGGGGCTGAATGTCATCGAGGATGCCGCGCATCTTGACTCGGATAATTTTGGACTCCCACAGGAAATTGTGGCGCACCTCGATGCGCTCGATGTTCACCAGGATGAAAATGATGAGCAGGGTAGCGATGATGCTGATGAGGTACATTCCAGCACCCACGGCAAGGCCGATGCAAGCCGCCATCCAGATGCCTGCCGCTGTCGTCAAACCGCGCACCGAGCCTTTCATTTGGATGATGGCACCCGCACCCAGGAAGCCGACACCGCTCACCACCTGGGCAGCGATGCGTCCCGGGTCGCCGTTCTTGAGGCCCATGTATTCTTGTGGGATGTAGATTGAGATGAGCATGGCCAGCGTGGCACCCATCGAGATGAGTGCAAACGTGCGAAGACCAGCGATTTGCCCCTTGCGGCGGCGTTCGATGCCAATGATGGCACCCAGCACTAGGCTAAGTATCAGCTTGGACACGGCCCCAATGAGGTTGACATCGGGGCTGATGATGCTGTCATAGATTGTTTGCCACATATTTTCCTTGATGATTGGTTTCTAAAAACTGCAAAGTTAAGGATTATATAAAAAAAATCCAAATCAAAGTGACCTCTGATCTGGATTATAGTGAATAGTGTTTTGATAATTAGCTGTTTTGAGCTTCAGTGCGAGGTTTACTCCTGTGCTTCTTGATGCTGGTGGTGATTTTGCCGTCAACGGCATCGATGACGATGGAATCGCCAGCGCTTGCTTCCTCGCGCAGTAGCATTTCGCTCAACGGGTCTTCAATCTCGCTCTGGATGGCACGCTTTAACGGGCGGGCACCGTACTGGATGTCAAATCCGTGGTCAGCAACCAGATTCTTGGCGGCATCGGTGATGACGAGCTTCAAGCCATTTTCCTCCACGCGCTTGTAGAACGAAGCCAACTCGATATCGACAATCTTGAGGATGCAGTCGTGATTGAGCGCCCCGAAGGTGACAATGTCATCCACACGGTTAAGGAATTCAGGCGAGAACTTGCGGTTCAGGGCCTTGCGGATGACGGAGTCGCTGCGTTCCTTGGTCAGCTCGTAGGTGTTAAATCCCACGCCAGCGCCAAAGTCTTTCAGCTCCCTAGTGCCGATGTTACTGGTCATGATGATGATGGTGTTCTTGAAGTCCACCTTGCGGCCCAGACCATCGGTCAGGCTGCCCTCATCGAGGACTTGCAGCATCATGTTAAACACGTCGGGGTGGGCTTTCTCGATCTCGTCAAGCAACACCACGCTATAAGGGTGACGGCGCACTTTCTCGGTCAGCTGGCCACCTTCCTCGTAGCCCACATAACCCGGAGGCGCACCCACGAGCCTGGAGACATTGAATTTCTCCATATATTCGCTCATATCGACACGGATCAGGGCATCATCGCTATTGAAAAGGAACTGCGCGAGTTTCTTGGCCAGTAGGGTTTTACCCACACCTGTCGGTCCCAGGAACATGAAAGAGCCGATGGGACGTTTGGGGTCACGCAGACCAGCACGATTGCGGCGAATGCTGCGGGCGATCTTTTCGATAGCCTCGTCCTGACCAATAACCTGTTTCTTGAGTTCATCGGTCATGCCCAGCAGGCGGATGCCTTCGCTCTGGGCGATGCGCTGTGCCGGGACACCAGTCATCATGGCAACCACCTCGGCGATATGACCCTCGTTGACGGTCACGCGGCGGCTATCCAGTTCCTGTTCCCAGCGTTCCTTAGCCTCTTGCAGTTCCAGTTTGAGTTTCTCTTGCTGGTCACGGTAGTTGGCAGCGCTCTCAAAGTTCTGGGCCTGTACGGCCTTGAATTTGTTCTCTTGGGCCTCGGCAATGCGTTGCTCCAGGTCCTCGATTTCCTTGGGAGTATCCACCTTAGTGATGTGTACACGTGAGCCGGCCTCGTCCATGGCGTCAATCGCCTTGTCGGGGAAGAAGCGGTCACTGATGTAACGGTCGGTCAAGGTCACGCATGCCTTCAATGCCTCCTCGGTATAATTCACGCCATGGTGCTTCTCGTACATCTCCTTGATGTTATGCAGGATCTCAAGGGTCTGTTCAGTCGTTGTGGGCTCTACAAGCACTTTCTGGAAACGGCGCTCCAGGGCACCGTCTTTTTCGATGCTCTTGCGGTACTCGTCGAGGGTCGTTGCGCCAATGCACTGGAACTCGCCACGGGCAAGCGCAGGCTTGAGCAGGTTGGCGGCATCCATTGAACCGCTGGCATTACCGGCACCCACGATGTTGTGGATCTCGTCGATGAACATGATGACGTTCTTGTTGGCGCTCACCTCGTCAATAACGGCCTTGAGGCGTTCCTCAAATTGGCCGCGGTACTTGGTGCCTGCCACAATGGCTGCCATGTCGAGCGAAATGATACGCTTGTCGAGCAGGGTGCGGGCCACCTTGCGCTCTACAATACGCTTAGCCAGCCCCTCGATGATGGCACTCTTGCCCACACCGGGCTCACCGATCATCACAGGGTTATTCTTCTTGCGGCGGCTCAGGATTTGAGCCAGACGCTCGATTTCCACTTCACGACCGACGACGGGATCCAAACGACCCTCGGCGGCCTCACGGGTGATATCTTTGCCATACTTATCAATAACGGGAGTGGCAGAATTGTCACCTCGACTGACATTTCGTCGCTGTCGTGTCTCACGGTAAGAGGGATTTTCACTCTCTCCGGTAGGACCACCGCCAGGCAAGTCGTCCTCTTCATCCTCCTCGTCGGGGAAGTCGGCACCTGCCTTGGGTAGCGTAATATCCTGTCTCCAGTGGATTTGCTGGAGTCGATGTTGTTCGTTAATCATGTTTATCTCTGTTTCTTTTTTATTGTCATGAATGATTATCGGCCAATTAACAAGCAAACACCGTGCCAGAATAGATGCTTTAGGTGTCAGGCTTGAGGCTACAACCCCACCTGACACCTAAAGTCTAAAGCCTAACACCTAAAGCCTAATTATTCTTAAGCATCAAGTCGATAAGTGCGGTTATATCGCCGATGGTTACCTCTCCATCACTATTCAGGTCGGCAGCCTCGAAGCTGACTGCGGCAGTCGTAGTGCCAAGCAGGTAATCAACAAGGGCAGTCAAGTCGCCGATAGATACCTCGCCATCGCCGTTCACGTCGCCAAGGAGCGGTTCGTCACCGCTGCCTGTCAGAGTCACATTCTGGATGTTGGACCAAACGCTTTCGGTGCCGTCAGTATAAATGGCCTTGACCATGTATTCATAAATGCCGCCGTCAAGGGCCCGCACTGTGTAGCAGGTGTCGGTGATACCACTCACCATGCGCCAGGTGGAGTCACCTTCCTCAACCACTTGTCGGCGCGGTGCTTTTGCCGTCAGGTCACCATTGTAGATGTCAACGCTATAGATGTATGAGCGCTTCTTTACAGCATTCATGGCCAACTTGATATTTTGAGCGGTGCAACCGTTGAGCACCACGGTATAGTCCTCGGGGGTGTCGCTCAGGGCAATGGTTTGACTTGCGTTGCCGCATGACACGATGATAGAACTCTTATCGCTTGAGCCGCTGGATGAAATCCAGTTTTTGGCTTTGAATACCACAGTGACCGTGCTGTTCAATTGCAATTCGGGACTGATGATGTATCCGATGGCGCTTGATGTACCCACCTTCACCGAATGGTCTGCAGCGGTATATACCTTGAAGCCCGTCCAGCCGGGGTTGTCGGTGTAGTCGTCAAGCGTCTCGCCGATGTCGTTATAACCATCGGTGTAGGTGCTCACTTTTGAGAAATTCTCACTCATTAATAAAGTAGCACCTGACTCCTGCTGACGGCTGACCTTGAGGGTATAGCTTGAAACGTCGCCGCCGCTGGTCCAGTCGGCGCGGAATGCGTTAGATTCCACAGCAGTCTCATCCACGCTGAGCATGACAGGCACCTCTTTGACAATGGGAGTGGGTGTGTCGCCACCGTCACTCCAGGCGGTGTGCTGCTTGGTGCCCCAAATGTATTCGGCCAGCTCGGGATGATCGACAAAGGGGTTACGGTTGCCCTGTTCCTCATATACGCCCTCGTTACGGATGATCTCCTTGGGGCTCACGGGGTCGGCACGGTGCCACTCCAGCAGCATTTGCATTGACCAGTCAGAAAAGGCCTTATACTGGTTATCCTGATAGTCCAGCATGTCACAGCCGGGCCAATTGCTAACATCACTCTTGTAGCAGGTCACCATGTAGAAATAGATGCGCGCGAAGTCACCCTTGTACTCGTCATCGGGCTCAAAGACTTTGGCTGTGTAGCCGTTATAGGTGCTCTTGCCCAACTTGCCCAGCATGGTGACGCCCAACTCCTCGTTGGTGTAAGTGATGACATCCGTTCCGTTGCACACGCCATAAGGATAATTGCTGCGACGCTGGTTAACATAGCCGTCGGTGGGAATAATCATCATGAGGTCGGTGTACATGGGATAAACCTCGCCGCCAAACCAGCTCTTGGGGAAGGAGTGCTCGCGGTTGAGGCCCTGGCCCACATAGGAGGCCGTACCCACATGGTAAGAGCTGTAGTTGTACTTGCAGGTGGAGTACATGTCGATGTAATAACCGTCGCTGCCCTTGTCAGTGGTTTCATAGCAGTCCCACAAATCGTTGTACCCCAGCAAGGTGTGGGTGTAGATAATACCCTCGAGGGCAGTCATCAGGTTTTCATCACTCTTGCCATTGGCGTTAGAGTAGAAGCCGGTGGGAATGTCAGCCCATGCCGATGTGCCAATCAGCACACTCAGCAATAGTAAAGTAATCTTTCTCATATTATATGGTTTAATTGGTTAATTGATTGTAAATAGCGTCAAACATGTGCCTGAAAGCATTTTCGTCGGCGAGCGTCTTGCGGAATTCCTCAAGGCGGCGGGCGTTGTCGCTTTGAGGAATCCACAGTTTGAGGTAACCCCCGTAGTCGTATTTCTCGCGCATGTGTTCCATCAGGCGGCGATATTGTCCGTCGCGATCAAGACCTGGCTCATGCTTCATGCCAAATTGCAAGGCACGTCGCACGATGGTCTCGCCGTCGATGATGCGGTCAGCCTCAGCGACGATGCGGCCATAGATGGTGCGTGGCTCATGGTTGCTTGATGCACGATGGTCCTCGGCCGCATCGGCAATGGTGTTGATTTCCTCCTCGTTGAACCATTGGTGCAGGCGGATGTCCTCACGTATGATGCGGGCGCTGTCGGTATGGTGGTGCTCCCGTCCATTAACCAATCCCAGGTCGTGATAGGCTGCCGCAATGAGAAGGATACAGCGATCTACCTCAGGGTAATACTGTGCCAATTCCAGCGCTTGGGAAATAACCGTCTGTACATGGTCACGGCTGTGCCCTGCATCGAAAGCATCATAGCGGGGAACAATCTCCCGCTCTACAAAATCCATTATTTCCTCAAACTGTCTCATTTTTAGCTTCTAGTCAGTAGAAACGCAGAATCTTGCGTCTCCCTATGCGGATGCCTCTCTAAACTCTAACCTCTAAACTGCGAGCGCAGCGAGCATCAATCCACTTTGTGCAGGTCGTGACCCATGCGGGTCTTCTTGGTGTGCATGTAGAACTCGTTGTAGCGGTTGGGAGTCACTTCCAGTGGCACGTTCTCCACTACTTCAAGGCCATAGCTCTCAAGTCCCACGCGCTTGACAGGATTGTTGGTCATTAGGCGCATCTTGGTCACGCCCAGAATACGCAGGATATTTGCACCCACGCCATAATCCCGCTCATCGGGCTTGAAACCCAGATGGACGTTGGCGTCAACAGTATCATAGCCGTTCTCTTGCAGTTTATAGGCTTTGATTTTATTCATCAGGCCGATTCCACGTCCTTCCTGATTCATATACACGAGCACGCCCTTACCTTCCTTCTCAATCATCTGCATGGCCATGTGCAGCTGTTCACCGCACTCGCAACGCATTGACCCAAAGATGTCGCCAGTGGCGCATGACGAGTGTACACGCACCAGTAGCGGTTCGTTAGGTCCCCATTCACCCTTGATGAGGGCGATGTGTTCGCGACCGTTGTTGATCTGACGGAAGGGGATGAGTTTGAAGTGGCCATATTGGGTGGGCAAGTCCACTTCGTCTCCCACTTCAACGACCTTTTCGGTGCGCAGGCGGTAGGCGATCAGGTCCTTGATAGTGATGATGGGCATATTGTATTTCTTGGCCACCTCGACAAGTTGGGGAAGTCGGGCCATAGTGCCATCAGGGTTGATAATCTCGATTAGGGCGGCAGCAGGGTAGAGACCTGCAATCTTCATCAGGTCAATAGAGGCCTCGGTGTGGCCAGCACGCTTGAGCACACCTTTATCGACGGCACGCAGGGGGTTGATGTGACCAGGGCGGCCAAAGTCCTGAGGCTTGCTGTTGGGGTTGGCCAGCGCGCGGATGGTCATGGCACGGTCGTGCATCGATACTCCTGTGGTGCAACCGTCGAGCAAGTCAATGGTCACGGTGAATGGAGTGCCCAACATCGATGTGTTGTCATCGACCTGCATATTCAGTTCCAGCTCATGGCAACGCTCAGTTGTGATGGGTGCGCACAGCACGCCACGGCCCTCGCGTAACATGAAGTTGACTTTCTCTTCAGTAATTTTCTCGGCGGCGATGATAAAATCGCCCTCGTTTTCACGGTCTTCGTCGTCAACAACAATGACAAATTCGCCGCGTCTCAATTGTTCCACGGCCTCGTCAATGGTATTCAGTTTGTATTCTTCCATTATTTAGTTTTTTAGTTTTAGTTTTTACTCCTTAGTCGCTAGTCCTTTAAACTTCTAACCTCTAACTCCTAACTCCTAACTGTTGTACTCCATCTCTCGGTTGTATTCGTCGTTCATAATGGCAACGAGTTGGTCACAGGTCTTGATGGTAAGTTGGATATCGCGTTTCAGGTTCTTTTGGTGCCTCAATCCAATGAGCCAAGCTGGCAGACCGATGGGGAACAAGGCGGCAATGATGGTTCCCAGGGTCTTGTTCCCTACAGGACGATAGGTAAGCAGTTGGCGGATTACAGGATAGTCCATCGCCTTGTTGAGTACCATTTGGTCGCGTGAGTTAGATAAATAATCCACTACGCTGTCCACCTGTTCTGCAAGAGATTTGATGGCGTCCTTGTCATAGCCTTGCTGCCAGTAGTCGATGTAGCGCTGGCGGCCAGGATAATTGTCAAGGAATTGCTGACAAGTGGTTTTTAATTCCTGAATGCGTAACAATGCCTCGGCGGGTACTACCTCATTGATGATGACCTCCTTGGCTTCCAGTTTGCGGGTCTGGTGCAGACCAGTGAATCGGCGCAGGACGTTGAGCCATGCATCGGGGTTGAATACCGCCGAATCATTGACTGCCTTCTTGGTCAAGAATATACCTAGGGGCAATAGCACTGCTGAACTGAGCCACATGCCCTGCCATACGGGCCAGCGACCGTCACGGGCCAGTTTATAGCCCATATTGTCGATGATGTAATAGACAATGAAGAGGATGACCGAGATGACGATGGGCATTCCCAAGCCTCCCTTGCGGATAATGGCTCCCAGCGGTGCCCCAATAAAGAAGAAAATGAGGCAGGCCAGCGAGAGGGTGAATTTCTTCATCAACTCAATCTGGTGACGGCGGATGACGTAGTTGTCGTCATTGACGCTATAGCCCTGGAATTGCAGATCCTGCATCGCCGTGTTTGTGCGCATCAGGGCTTGATTGACGAGAAGCTGCTGCTCGGATTCAGACAAGCCCTTGATTAGGTCGTTTAGATTCACTGGCTTGTCAAGTTTGACCTCCTTGACGGGCTCTTTAACGTTTACACCGTCTTTAAATATACTTCGCACAACGGGCACACCGCAAATGGGCTGATGTCGCAGGTTCTCAACAATTAGGCTGGCAGCGGAATCCACTTTCAGGCGCACGGAGTCGATAGTCTGTTGTAATTCGGTGATGTTCTTACCCACATATTGGGACTTCATCGTCTCGTCATCCATGCGGGTGAAGTTGGCATCGTAGGGGATCATGATTTCCTTGTCGTGGAAGGTCTCACGGCGATAGAGTTCACCGCTCATGCCGCTCACGCCACCACCGCCTTTCATTTCCTCATACCAGGCGCCCTTGTACAGGGTGAGGACCAGGTGTTGTTTGTCCTCAGTCATGCTAAGCCTTCCGGAATCTGCTGCTACTATACGTGGATACATAGTGCCGACCGACACGTCATAGATGAGCATATTGTAGAGCATGTCGCGCTCCTTGTCCTTGCGCTTAACATAGATGTTATAACCAGGGATTTGGCTATAGACAGTCCCTTCGGGAATGTCAAGGGTGGGTGAGGTCTGTCGCATGGAGAACAGTAGGGTCCACATCTTGACCTGTGATTTGGGCAAGGCATTGTTCATGAAGAAGAAAGCGCCAATGGCGACAAACACCATCAAGATGGCGATGGGCTTCATGATGGTCGTCAACGAGATTCCCGACGACTTGAGCGCAGTCAACTCGATGTGTTCTCCCAGGTCGCCAAAGGTCATCAGCGCTGCCAACAGGATACTCAATGGCAATGCCAATGGCAGCAGCGACAAGGCGGCGTGGAAGAACAGTTCGGCAATCAGGTCAATGCTCAGGCCCTTGCCCACCAGTTCGTCGATATAACGCCACAGGAACTGCATGATAACGATAAACAGACAGATACAGAAGGTCATCAAGAACCTGGGCAGGAATCTTGACAACATGAACGTGTATAGTCTTTTTATCTTCAGCATTTCGTGTAGCCGCATTAAACGGCTGCAAATGTACATAAAAAAAGCGCACCAACGTGCGCATTTTGTTTTTTTAATAATAATGTGGATTATACTTGTGCTTGATCTGTTCCAAGTTGGGAATTGTAGTAGCGAGGGTCACCAGTGACTTCTTGACCAACGAATGGGGGCAATGGGAAATGGTAATCCTCGTTGGGTACTTCGAGTTCGGCGATGATAAGTCCCTGCAATTCACGATGAAACTCATCCACCTCCCATCGGTTGCCCTCGTGCATGACGAGGAAACGGGTCTTGTGTATCACAGGTGGCTCACACAAGGTCATCATCAGCTTGGCATCCATTTCGGGTATTTCATACTCAAACTCTGGGTGGGCCGCTCCTGTGCCTTTCCCCTTAATTGTTATGTACCCCTTGTTGTCACACACTCTCACACGCACTGTCCGTTCTGGATTGCGTGATAGGAAACCCTGCATGATTTCAAGCTTATCGTAAGCATCTAGCCTGTAAGAGTCATTAGCGACCAAAAACTTATGTTCAATTTCCATTCCCATATAATTAAAACGTTAAGACACTGGGTTTATTATGGTCGAAAAGGCTCAAATAATGCTCGCCTCAAAAAAAAATAGTAATTTTGCACGCCTAATGAAGAAGTCGTCAAAACATATTGTTAGCTTGATGTTGCTGTTACTTGTTGCGGTGACAGCGCTGGGTCAGCAGGTGGCAGTGACTCAGATTACTGGACTGGTGCGGGACTCGGTCTCACATGATGGGATTGCCTACGCATCTATTTCGCTCGTGGGTACAAGTGAGGGCACACTGGCTAACGATAAAGGCGGTTTCACCATCAATTCACGGGCCAACTTTTCAAAATTGCGTGTCACAGCAATGGGATATGCCAGCAAGGATGTCGCTATCAAAATGGGGCAGGGGAGTGTCATACTCATTGACCTGGTACCCAGTGGTGTGGAACTGGGCGAGGTGGTTGTCCGTAAGGGCAAAGAGAAATACAGCAAGAAGAATAACCCTGCTGTTGACATGATCAGGAAACTGAGGGCTAAACGAGATGATAACGACCCACGTCGTTACCCCCATTACGGCTATGCCCAATACGAGCGGATGATGGTGGGCTTCGGTGACTTGGATGATATCGTCAAGAAACCAGAGGACCAGCAGTGGATTGATGAATATGCCGACACATCGATGCTCACGGGTAAGCGTGTGCTTCCCTTCTCCATCAAGGAGACTGTGGCCCGCGACTACTATAGCAGCGACCCTGATGTCCACAAGCAGGTCATCATCGGCACCAAGAGCGCCGGCATTGACGAGCAGATTGACCAGACCAACATCAAGAAGGTGCTGGATGACTTCATGGGCGAGGTCAACATATTTCAGAACGATGTCACTATTCTGACCAATCGTTTTGTCAGCCCCTTGTCCCGCATTGCCGTGGATTTCTATAAGTTTTACCTCAACGACACGGTGATGGTGGACGGTGAACGGTGTGCCGTACTGAGTTTTGTGCCATTCACTCCGCAAACATTCGGTTTCCTGGGACGACTCTATGTGTCGCTTGAGGATACTACCATGTTCATCAAGCGGGTGTCGATGGGTGTCCCCTACGACATCAACCTCAACTATGTGGAACGCATGAGCATTGAGCAGGACTTTGAGCGGGCTCCTAACGGGTCTCGACTCAAGGTGCGTGACAATGTGGAGATCAGCATGAAACTGATGCCTGGTGTGCCCGAAGTCTTTGCCCGTCGCGAGACCAGTTACCGTGACCACAACTTCGAGCGCCCCGAGAGCGGTGTTTTCAACAATAAAGCTGAACAGACCATCGAGGGCAGTGCGTCCTATATGCCTGATGAGTTTTGGCAGGAATATCGACCTGCCGAGGTGCGCACGACCACAGCTACCATGAAGAACTTAATGCAACGCTTGCGTAATTCCAAGTTATTCTATTGGGCCGAGCAGTTTGTGGTGGTCATGGTCAACGGTTATATCCCTACTGCCAAGGTGAGCAAGTTTGACATTGGGCCTCTGAATACAATCATCAGCGGTAACTCGTTGGAGGGCGTGAGGTTGCGTTTGGGTGGCATGACCAATGTCAACTTGAGCCGTCATTGGTTTGCCCGCGGGTATCTGGCTTACGGTTTCCGTGACAAGAAGTTCAAGTATATGGGTTCCCTGGAATACTCCTTCATGCCCAAGAAAGCAATGGATCAGGAATTTCCCATCCATAGCCTGCGTCTGACCCACCGCTATGACGTGGACAAGCTGGCCCAGCACTACCTGTACACCAATCAGGATAACGTCTTTCTAACCCTCAGGAGACACAAAGACGTGAGAATGCAATATCTGCGCACAACCCGCTTGGAGTACCGGCATGAGTGGTATAACCACTTCTCAATAGCCTTTGGCATCGAGCACAACATTCATGAGGCGACAAAATATGTGCCCTTTATCTATGCTGATGGCCACTCGCGCCAGCGTTATACCCAGGCTGGTTTTACAGCCCAGCTGCGTTATGCCCCTGGTGAAACCTTCTATCAGGCTCGTTCCTACCGTATCCCCATCAATATGGATGCGCCCATCATCACCCTCAATCAGACTTTTATGCCCAAGGGTTTTATGGGCAGTTTGCATGAGATCAACAAGACCGAACTGGGCTTGCAAAAGCGCTTTTGGTTCTCGGCCTTTGGCTATGCCGATGTCATCATCAAGGGTGAGAAGGTGTGGAGCAAGGTCGCTTACCCAGACCTGTTGATGCCCAATGTCAACCTGTCTTACACCATCCAGCCCGAGAGCTATACTCTGATGAAGCCCATGGAATTCATCAACGACCAGGCCGTCTCTTGGGACCTTACCTATTGGGGCAACGGTATCCTGATGAACCGCCTGCCGCTCATCAAACGCTTGCGCCTGCGTGAAGTGCTCACCTTCCGAGGCCTTTGGGGCAGCCTCAGCGACAAGAACAATCCCGCCACGAGTGGTGACATCTTCCTTTTCCCCACCGATGCCCTTTGCCAACCGATGGGCAATAAACCCTATATGGAAGCGGGCGTGGGCCTCGACAACATCCTTACCATCCTGCGCGTGGACTACGTCTGGCGCATCAACTACCGCGACCACGCCGGCACCGACCGCCGCGGCATCCGCATCTCCCTCCACTTCAACTTCTAAATAGACATTAGGCGTTAGGTTTTAGGCGTTAGAGAGGGCTATATCATCATATGATTAGCCCTGAATGTCCACTATTTTTCATGAATCGTTGTTATATCAGTCATGTTATTTACCCCAGTTTTTAATGCTCTATATTGTCAAAAAGCAAAATGCATGTATTATTGTTTTTGAAGTCGTAAATGCTTGTAAAACAGGCGTTCATTGCTTACTTTTGCCCCTTGTATGACAAATGAAACAGGTACGGGGGGAGCGTTAATTGCAATTAACCGTCAATAGGCAACCATCCCGCCACAAAGATACGAGTCCAGATAGTGTCACGTCAATGACAAAAAGTTATCATCAACTTATGGAAATTCATATGGATAATTTGCCTATTAAAAATAATTAGTTTATCTTTGCGTCGATGTGCTTATGAACGTCTGTTGTCGCATCAATTCTTTTTAGATAAAAAGGAAGGCTTTTTTATCATTTAGATAAAACGTTGTCCTCATGCCTTTTTTCTTATCATTAATTCTAATAACCCCAATACCCATTAACCCGCCAATCTTGAGGAGGACCAGGAGCAGGCCCAAAGAACTGAGTTTATGAGAAACCGATTACTAACTATGCGGATTACCCTATTACTGTTCATGCTAATAGGTACTGTGCAATTTGCTACTGCCTCTTTCTATTATCGAGGTATCATTTATGAGGTGACAGGCGATGGTACAGTAGGTGTTGTAAGAAACTATTACAGTGGTTATAGTGGTGAAGTGACCATACCTGATGTAGTGCAGACTAGAATTCAGAATTATGGAGAGGATTATGAACTGACATATGTCGTTACTTCAGTCGAATATGGCGCTTTTTATAATTCCTCTCAATTGACAAGTGTTGAACTGCCCAACACAGTCAAAACAATTGGCGAAAATGCATTCTATGGCTGCTCCAGTCTAACAAATGTTTCATTGTCTAATGGACTTGAATCCATTGAGAAGTCAGCATTTGGTAATTGTACTGCTTTAAAATCAATTACATTGCCTAATTCTGTCCGTTCCCTCGGTTGGAATGCGTTTTATAATTGTACTTCTCTGACCAGTGCGTATCTTCCTGAACATCTCAAAGAACTGAATGGCACTTTCTCGGGCTGTACAAGTTTGTCAAGCATTAAGATTCCATCTTCGGCAGTTTCATTGGAAGGCACTTTCAAGGGCTGTACCAGTTTGAAGTCTGTCGTGATACCTAATTCGGTAAGCTATATTGGTGAAAACACTTTCCAAGGCTGTTCAGGTCTTACCAGTGTTTATATTCCAAATTCTGTTTCCGAAATCGGTGATTATGCCTTTAGTAACACAGGCTTGACCAATCTGATGCTTCCAAGCACAGTGACCAGCATCAGGGAGAATGCTTTCCAGGGTTGTGGTCAGTTGGCCGCAATTACCACAAGGCCTGTTGACCCCCCATTGATGGCCAACAGAAATGCATTCACCGAGTGGATATATGATAATGCGAAACTAACGGTTCCCCAAGAGGCCCTCAACACTTACAAGTCAAAGGATTGGTGGAATCTGTTCAAGACAGTGACTGGAGACCAGTCATTGAACAATTCATATGACTTTACGGTGAATGGCTTCTACTATAACAAGTTAGATGACAGCAATGTCGAAGTTACCTATAAGGACACCAACTATAACAATTATAGTGGCAATGTTTCCATTCCAGCTACAGTTTCTTATGGTGGAAAGACCTATAATGTGATTCGAATTGGTTATCGTGCATTTTATCATTGCACGGGGTTGACAAGTATAAGCATGCCTTCATCGGTAACGTTAATTGCCGCTAGTGCCTTCAACGGCTGTACAGGTTTGACAAGCCTGACCATACCTCAAAATATTGTATCAATCGGCTCTGGGGCGTTTGATGGCTGTACTGGGCTCACTCAATTGGTGTGGAATGCCAAGAACTGTTTATCGAATGGTGATATGTCTACCGGCAATATTAGTCAGGTGAATATTGGTAATAATGTCGAGGCTATCCCGATGGGATTTGTCTCTAACTCCAGAATTTCATCTCTCAATATTCCAAGTAGTGTTACTCATATTGGTGCCCATGCCTTTGAGGGTTGTGGCTCTCTCTCCAGTCTTACGATACCTATTGCGATTTCATGCATTGGTGATAGTGCTTTTGCCGAGTGCTCAGGGCTGGAGTCCTTGACATGGAATGCCAAAAATTGTAGGTCAAATGGTAATATGGCGACTGCAAACATCACTAAGGTGATCATAGGCAGTGAAGTAGAGGCTTTGCCTTTAAACTTTGCTTATCAATCTAAGATTACGAATGTGACAATTCCTGCATCAGTCAAGCAAATTGATGCAAATTCATTTTATTATTGTACTAAACTAAGTGAGATAAGCTTGCCTTCTACTCTTGAGAGCATTGGAACACAGGCGTTCTGCGGTTGTTCTTCCATCAAGAATCTAAGCATACCTCGTTCAGTCACTTCGATTGGTGAATATGCCTTCAGTGGATGTGACGGAATTATCAACCTATCATGGAATGCAATCAGGTGCGGCAGCAACGGCAATATGTCAACTGAGAACATTACTCAAGTGACCATTGGTAATGAGGTAAAAAGACTGCCCTACCATTTTGTTGGCGGTTCAAGAATTCCGAGTGTTGCAATACCCAACTCGGTTGACAGCATCCTTCCGGAAGCCTTCTATGGCTGTTCAGCATTGAAGAATGTAACGATACCCAACTCAGTGATATTCATGGGAGACCGTGCCTTCTCTTACTGTGAGAACATGACCAGCATGAATCTGTCCAATTCACTTAATGAAATAAGCAATGAGGCATTTAGTGGTTGCTCCTCTCTAACAGAGGTGATTATTCCCGAATCAGTGCAATATATAGGGTATAGTGCGTTTGCTGATTGTAGTAGTCTAGATCGTTTGTCGATTGGTAAAGGGGTTAATTATATCTCCGATGGTGCTTTCTATGGTTGTTGCTCATTGTCGAGCATAGTTGTTGATAATGAAAACAGCACTTACGACGCGCGTGAAAACTGTAATGCGATAATTTCCAGTAGAAGCAATAGCCTGATGCTCGGATGTAAATCGACTGTGATCCCCAATTCAGTGACCTCAATTAGTAGTAATGCGTTCTCAGGTTGCACGGGGCTAACAAGCATCAATATTCCCAGCTCGATTACATCTATCGGCTATGGAGCTTTTTATGAATGCACAGGATTGACCAAAGTTGAAACACCAAGCATAGAATCGTGGTGCAAAATCACATTTGATGATCAGAATTCAAATCCGCTTTTCTATGCCCACCATTTATATGTCAATGGGCAAGAGGTGACTAGTCTTGAGATACCAAGTTCTGTTACTACGATCAAATCTTACGCATTCTCGGGATGTGCAGGGTTGACGAGCTTGGCTATAGGCACATCTGTTACAGAAATAGGATACAATGCTTTTTATGAATGTACTGGAATAAGAATCGTTTACTTTAATGCTAAGAACTGCACTGCTTATGGTGAGATGTTTCCGTCAACTCTTGAAGAAATTGTCATTGGGGATAATGTAGAAAAAATCCCAGATTATTTCGTTTCTGGCTGCACTGGTCTGACGAGTATAACGATTCCCAATTCAGTCACTTCGATAGGCTCATCAGCATTCTCTGGTTGTACAGGGCTGAGTAGTATAACACTCCCTAGTTCTATCACCTCAATTGCATCTAGTACATTCAGAGATTGCACAGGGTTGAAAAGCATAACGATTCCGAATGCCGTCACTTCAATTGGCTCATCCGCCTTTTATAATTGCACTGGCCTGACAAATGTTTCAATCGGTTCATCAGTAACAAGTATAGGTAACTATGCTTTTTACAACTGCTCATCATTGGTGAGTGTAACTTGTTGGGCTGTAACGCCTCCTTCAATCAATTATTATACTTTCTATGGCACTCCGGAAGCTATGACGGTCTTTGTACTCCCAGACGTTGTGGAAACCTATCGGTCGAATTACAATTGGAGTCCCTTTGATATTGAGCCTATTCAAGGTGGTACTATATTAACGGTCAACATGCCAGCGGATGCAGACATGTCTCTATATATCGATATGAAATTGGCAGTTTCAAGTGCTTCAAGCGGCAAAACGTTATCTTATGTCCTGACCGACAAACGATATTATTCATTTGTTGTCAATGATAATACTACTTGGAATGTGAGTCTCGCCAACCAGTATGGAGATGAGTTTGGCAAGATAGAGAATGTCGAAGTAGGAGAGGAAGATGTAACCGTAGAATTCTCGACGCTGAAGAAACCTCAGACAGTGTCTTTGGCAGTGAAATTGCCAAATGGTGAAGATGTTACTGCAAAGACAAAAGTCTCATGGAAAGACGAGAAAGGCAAACTACTTGTTCAGGGTAACAAGATTGCTGGTTTGCCTGCTGGTCGTAAACTGAACTATAGCATCACGCTTCCCCAAGAGTTAGCTACTGCCTATTCCTTGCCCGCAGATATGACCTATACAGTCAAAGATGGTGGCAATACTGTCGTTTGCCAGTTGACTGCTATTGCTCAAACCCAACTGAGTGGAAAGGTCAAGGAATCGACGACCAACCAGCCCTTGTATGGTGCCAGTGTCTCGGCAACCCAGACATTTGCTGGCGGTAACACCAAGACCTTCACGGCAACGACTGACAATCAAGGTGTATATACCCTGGACGCTTTGTCAGCACCCACGACATTGACGGTAGCAGCCCAAGGCTATATCACTCAGACTGTAGATTGTGACGACCTGATGACTAGTGGCAGCAACGTCACTTTGCCTGATGTGTCACTCAATCCGATTACCGGAGCTGTGGTCAATGTCAACTTGACCTACACTCCCGCTCATAGTGAGGGCGAAAGCGCAGAGACCCAGAACTGGTATATTGATTATAATAATGTTGATTACGAGGTTTATAACAAAACCACTGGACGTGCAATTACAAACATCAGTGTGCAATATCCTCAAATTGTCCTGATGGAAGATGTCAACGATGGTGATGAGCTAGAACTGACCGCCAGCAGCCGAAAGGAAGCGTTTAATCCCGTCAAAACTACAGTGACCATTGCTGAACAAAAAGCTTCTGCAACGTTCAACATCGTGGAATTAGGTAAGATAGCCGCTTCGTTCAATGAGAACACTAATGCTGCTGTTGTCGGTATGCTGTATGACAACGACCGTAAATTGGTCAAGAGAGCTGATTACTCGGGCGATTCTTTGACAATTGATGATCTGACTGATGGAAATTACCGATTAGTTACAATGGGCAAGAGCGAATTGTTCAACACTATCTATGACATGCAGGAATTTCCCTCAACGGGTCTAAAATCAGGCGTGGATTACATCAATAGCTCTGTAGTGGTGAATGAGGGTATCATCACTAAAGTCAACATTGATAAGGTGCCGTTTTTGGATGAGAGCAAACTCTATTACACAGGAGAGCAAACCTCATTTACGGTCAATAAGCCCAGTATAGTTGTTGGTAACTACCTGACATTCAGAGCTCAGGTTGACTTCAAGGAAGAGTATATCGAAAAGATCAGCGATGTGCAGTTAATCATCGACCTGCCGGAATCCTGCCCTGTTTATGAGAATTCTGTACTAGTTGGTACTACATCAGGCATTTATACGCTTAGTGGTAATCGAATTACCATTCCGATATCAAATTATGATGAAATTGTCCGATTCTGTGCTATCCCGACAGTTGCAGGTGACTTTGCCCCAAGTGCATTCGTCAAGTTCAAGCTTAGAGGCAAGAGTGGCTACGTCACCCAACCCATCGGAGCCGCCAGATACACCGCAGACGCCCTGTCAATCAATGTGCCTGTAAAGGTAGCAACAACAGATATTACAGTTACAGGAACCGCAATTGGCGTGTGCGAAATCGACATCTTTGATAATGACGTGTTGATTGGACATACCACATCGCTCGCCAATGGTGCTTGGTCATCAGAATGTGAACTCAATAATCCATACAACTTGTCATTACATAACATATATGCAAAGGTGAAGACTGCCCAAGGAATTGAACTGAGGACAGAAACCGCTAGTTGCTTGTATGATAAGAATTTCATTATGGTCAATAATGTTTCGATGCTATATGATAATCCTGAAATGGGCCCATATAATATTGTGTTCGATTTTATTAATGGAACCGTCTCACCTTCCTCCTATTATTTCTTCCCATACAAGAGTTGGCCAAATTGGTGGGGCTCTGGAACAGAGCCAAAGGAATTTACTTTTGTCGCCGAATTCACCAATAACAATCCTGAAATTATTTCAAATGTTGTTATCAATGTATTCACAGATCATGGTACTGTTCGACATATGGCTGCTATATATGATACTGCTAAGGATCGATGGGTTGCTACTGGTTATTTCGAAAGTAATAATTTGCCCATAAATGTTAGTGTCTCATATTATGCAAACACTGTAAGAATGCCAGACGCAGAACTAATTAATAATAACTTGTCTATATCCGTAATCACTCAGATGCAGGACGATATGGAGAGAGAGATTAATGAAGGGACATCTCTGCTTGATCAATTGCTTGAATTATATGTCGCTGATGATTATGATGAGGCAAGAATAACAGAATTAGAGAATGAAGTATATGAGTATTTTGGCATAACAGAAATAACACCTGTATCAATCAGCAATCAGGAAGAAGGTCAACAACTCATTGATGAATTGCAGCAGGAATTGTCTGACCCCAATTTCTTGATTGCCGATAATTTCATAAACACCAATATTCATGATCTGATTAACAGTACAGAGTATAATGAAGGCATTGATTTTAAGACATGCGATGAATATGATGAAACATCCATGGTTGACAATGGGTTTGAGAAAGTAATTTTGACCGACTCAACATGCGTGTATTACAAACAAACTGAGACAGAGTTCATTATTGTTAGCTTCCCTAATAACATTGCTGTTAGCATTAGCCTAGAGACGCTTTCTAGTATTAAAATGAAGTCTCTGTCGACCGATGATTTCATACAAAAAGCAAGCGTCTTTATTGAGGAAGCTTCTGCTAATTTGAACAAAGTAACTGATGGCTTGTGTAAAATCAAGGATTTCATCGACACTTTCTCAAATGTGGTGGGATTTGTTTATGGCAAATCAAAAGAAATTTTCTCTAAAGCATTGGGCACTTTAAAGTGGATGGCTGCTGATAGAAGGGCTGGTATGGCATTCCCAGGACAGCGAATTATCGAAGGTGGGCTTAAAGACCAAGCTCGAACGAGTGGAAAAGTCATGCTCGGTACCCAGAGGATGGGTAATTCGATATCAAAGGCTATGAATAGCCCCATTGGCAAGGCCGCCCAAAAGGTTCTTGCAGCATTTGACATTATTTCTCAGATTGCTCAGGGTATTGAAGATGTGAAGAATGCCGTTTCAATTTATAGAGCAGTACCTGATCCATGCGAAAATGATCAGGTTGAGGCTAATAATATAAAGGGACGAACTGCATATATTGGTCTTGGCGCCATCGCTTTCTATGGTCTAAATATTGCTGCTGATGTTATTGCTATCAAGGCTGCTATTGCAGCGGCAGCAGGTTTGGCACCCTCTGCTGGTGTTTCTGCTTCAGTTTTGATTATTGACTTAGGATTAATCATAGCTAAAGCTAAAGCATGCGATGAATATCACAAGGTATTTGAAGGGAGTGCTTTAGAACTTCAAGGGCGAATAAGGAATCTTAAATGTAAAGAGGATGATGACGATGATTATATTGATGTGCCTACTCCTCCTTGTCCTCCTTCTACTCCAATTCATGATCCGTCGGGATTTGTTTATGAGGGTGTGCCGTCGAATAGGTTGCAGGGAGTGACTGCGACTTGTTACTATAAGGAGACGGTAGAGGATATGTATGGTGACACGCATGAGGAGGTTGTGCTGTGGGATGCTGAGCAGTATGGCCAGGAGAACCCGCTGTTGACTGACGAGAATGGTTACTATCGTTGGGATGTGCCCATTGGCATGTGGCAGGTGAAGTATGAGAAGGTTGGCTATGAGACCACCTACAGCGATTGGTTGCCCGTTCCGCCTCCTCAATTGGATGTGAACATCGGTATGGTGCAGATGCGTCAACCCGAGGTGATTAAGGCGCACGCTTATCCTAAGGCCGTTGAACTGGAGTTTGATAAATTCATGATTCCTGAGACGCTGACGACAGACAACATCACTGTGAGCGTGAATGGCACAGCGGTCAGTGGCAATATTGAGCTGCTGAATGCTGAAAAAGACGATCCGTTGGCCATCACGTCCATCCGCCGCGCTCCTGGCACGGGGCTGACCTTTGCATCGCGTGTGCGCTTCAACGCTGACCAGCCTTTCAATGCCGATCAGGTGACGCTTCATGTGAAGCAAGACGTGAAGAGTTATGCCGACTTGCAGATGAACGAGGATTATGAGGTGACATTGCCCATAGAATATGAGATGGAGAAGATTGTGGCCGACTCAACTCTCATCGTTCCCTACAGCGATAGCCGCACATTGACTGTAACGGTTATGCCTGCTATGTCTAGCAAGGGTAAGACCTTGAATGTGCGCACCACTTCGTCGATGATTATCAGCACCGATGCCGAGACATATACCCTCGATAGCAATGGTCAGGCAGTTGTTACCGTTTTTGGTGACCTACCTGGCATGGGTTCGCTGTTGTTTGGTGTTGACGGCTACGACCTGAGTGCAGCTACCCTCGTCAATGTGAAGATGGAGAGCGAACTGACTGTTGCCACACCTACCGCCTCGATTGCCAGTGGCAGTGAAGTGGAGAAGGGCACTGCGGTTTACCTGAGTTGTTCGACTGAGGGAGCGACAATCTATTACACTCTTGACGGAAGTTGCCCGTGCGACAACACGCCCGCGCGTAAGGTCTATGATGGTACACCTATTATCATCAACACTACCACAACCATCAAGGCGATGGCAACGGCACCCGACTTGTTTGACAGTGATGTGGCTACCTTTATTTACCGTGTGAGCAGTGGTTTGCGTGGTGATGTGAATGGTGATGGCGAGGTGAATATTGCCGATGTTAATGCTTTGATTGACATCATCTTGGGTGGTGCAGTAGATGAGGATACCCGCAGCCGTGCCGACGTGAACGGTGACAGCGAGGTGAATATTGCAGATATTAATGCACTCATTGATATCATTTTGAGCCCCAGTAATCGCATGAGGATGAAGGTGAACAGCAGTGACCTGCTTCACATGGATGATGTGGCCATGCTACCTGGCGATGTGAGAACCATAAATGTGACGTTAGATGATGCTAACAGCTATAGTGCTATGCAGTGTGATGTTGTTTTGCCTGCAGGTCTCACACTCATTGATATCTCATCAGTGGATGGTCACATCAGCAAGACCGATGTGTTAGATGAAAGCACCATGCGTGCCGTGAGCTACTCGATGGACAAGCGTTCCTTCTTGGGCGACGAATTCCCCGTGATGTCGTTGACTGTGCGCGCCAATGCTGCTTTAGGCACCGAGAGCGAGATTAAGTTGACCAATGTCGTCCTTGCCGATGCCACTAACAAGGCATGGCGTGTGGAAGATTGCACTGCCCAGGTAAGCAACGCCACTGGCATCAATGATTTGACCGCATGTGTAGACCGCGTCTGGGTCGAGGGTGAAACCCTGTGTATCGAGACACGTCAAGATGGTGCAGCTCGCATTGCTACCATCAATGGTGTAACATATGACCTTGATGTCAAGGCTGGAGTAAATCGCTATGTCCTTGACGCTGGCCTCTATGTGGTGGTCATCAATGGTAGAGGTCATAAGATTGCAGTGAGATAGGCAATTGACTTCAATCTTTGAATCATAGTTAGGCGCTAGGGGCATCCGCTTCCTAGCGCCTATTTTTTGGGATAGTTAGGAATTGACATATCATTTAATAACTAGAGACTGAAATATTAATTTGTTAATAACTTTATTTCAATGAATTTTGAAAATCGTGTTTGTAACCTGCTGAGAGGCAGGTTTTTTTGTTTGTGGTGGTGTGTAGTGGAGAGAGGTCGCGACAATAATTCGGCAACAAACCGTCAATTCCAGCCGGAAACCTTGCCGTTCTTGAAGTACACACAACTTATATGGGTTTCACCATAAACCCATTGCTCGCTATAGCTTGAGTCATTTATTCTATCAGGTTCTCCCCAAGCCACTTTGACAAGTTCTTTTGGCATTCCAATCTTTATTTCGCCTGCAAGAGCGGTATTGCACATAGCTTGACCATATTTCTTAATAAGTTGATCCATTCTTGACTTTGGGAAGATGAAGTGGTCCATATCGAGTTTAGTGAGCGCTACTGTTTCTCCCTTTGAGTTTTGGAAAAGATAGCCAATTTCACCCCTGTCTTCAAGTGCGATTATCTCCTGGAATGTCCATACCGAACCTCTGCTTTTTTCAATCTTATCTCCTGTGTCGAAATTTCTTAAGTGGCTCAATAGGACGTGGAATTTCTTACCTTTGTTTTCTGCTTCAAACTTTGCCTTATATCCGAGTATAAGGTACGGCCACAGGCTTTCTCTTTTCTCATATTTTATATAGTAAATAGAGTCAGTCTTGAGATCTCGTAGTTTGAGTACATCTTTTGAACTAAATCTGGACTCTTGCTTTATCACTTCTACTACTTCAAACGTGTGCATGGCAACACTCTCGTAAGACGGTTTTTTCCCGGTAAGTTGGTCCGATGGGTAAATGTCATATTCAAATTGTCTCAACTGCTCAGGTTTCGGAAGAAGAAACAATTCTTGTCCAACAAGCCCGTAAGGATCCTTTGGATTGTTGCTAATGCTGTCGTATGGGACCACCTTTTTCTCTGTCTTTGCCGCAGATGCCACCCTCACTTGCGACATAGCAATGATTGGTAGCAGTGTGATGAGAATTGCTAATACTCGTTTCATTATGCTTATTGGTTTTGAAGTTGTTTGATTTTCTCTTGCAGGTTGCGGATGGTCTCCTGCTGCATGGAGATCACGTCCACGAGGTTGTCGAGCCTTCTGTCGTTCTCGGCTTGTGTTTCGCCTTTCAGCATATTGCCGTCGCCACGCATGAGCCATTCTGCTGAGATGTCATTGAAGTTAATCAAAATTGAATTGATTATATTCAATGTGATACCAGTCGCGCCACGGATAACGCGATTGAATGCGCTTTGGGTGACGCCAATTTTCTTTGCAAATTGCGTCTCGGTCATGTTACTATAGGCCAAGACAGTTTTAATCCTCGTAATCATAATTTCAATGGTAAATAAAAGCTGCTTTCGTTAAATATCGTTAAAATTGAGCAAAAATAAATCAAAAATGCTTTGAATTAAATCAAATGTGATTATCTTTGCATCAATCAATCATCAACGATGCAAATTTACATCATTGATTTGGATTTACAAAACATTTATAACTAAAACTTTAGAGACATGGAAGAGAAAAATTTGAAAGAGGGACAGGTCGCAGAGCAGACCACCTCAC
>JAEEGL010761543.1_pt1 | contig 46452 bp, 34 predicted proteins | sample 9134231 | NCBI WGS metagenome assembly JAEEGL01 (sample SAMN16246548, study PRJNA631951) | gut metagenome | biome: gut microbiome; feature: rumen; material: fiber-attached | host: Bos | place: Iran: Karaj | collected 2018-10
AACTACAGCTTTGAAAGCTATGTACGGGATATCAACATCGGGGATTATAAGGAGAGCATGAAAGAGCTCGGAAGATACATGCTGGCGTATGGAGATTCCGCGTATAAGTATTTCACCTACTCCGGAAGCGGATCGGGAAGTACCACAGATCCGGATGATATTGTTTACGAAGGAATCAGAACATATAAGAACAGTAAGTACACGACCGATATGCCGAATGCCAGGATCGTGATCCCGGCCAAAGCTTCCGCAGAAGAACAGTATGCGGCTGGACTTCTCCAGAAATACATCCAGAAAGAAGACGGGTATCAGCCACAGATCGTTACCGATGCAACTTCACAGGGAAGTGCTTTTGAAATATCGGTAGGAAACACGAACCGTCCGCACGGAACGGTGAAATACACTTCAGATGGAGCGTATAAGATCAAGTCCTACAGTAACGGTATCGCAATCTTAGGAAACGGGAAGCGCGGAACGATCGACGGCGCCATGAAGTTCCTGTCTGTCTGCGGAGGATATTACTGGCTGTCCTTCGAAGACGGATATAAGACGAATCAGACACACTTTAAATACGCCACGAATATCGACATCGATCACGAGCGTGCCTTCCTGTTTACGGACACGGATCCGTATTTCGGAATCACGTATAAGGGAGAGAACCGCATGTTCTCGCTCGCGGGTGCGATGAACGGATTCTATGTAAACTGCACGGTCAGCGATCAGCCGGGCGGCCAGAAGTGGTACTTAAGTAAATGCAAAGAAGGCGCGTACGGCACCCTTCAGCCGGGACAGGCGCATACACTGATGGCGGAATACATTACGGAGGATCAGTTTGCAGAACATCCGGAGTGGTTCAGCTGGTATGTTGAGAAAAAAGACGGAAAGGTCATAGTCAGTGAAAGAAGACCTTACCAGCTCTGTCTGTCAAATGAAGAAGTATATGAGAAGATCAGAGACCATGTCTTCGAGATCCTCGAGAGTAGTAGCTATGATCCCAATGCGCCGATGCAGATCATATGCCTCGCCCAGCAGGATGGTCCGCATTACTGTATGTGCAATGACTGCTATGATTTCCGCAAGAAGTATGAAGTCGAAGGAAAGAAGGAGGGCCTTTGTGATGCAGCGATGTATCTGAATCTGTGTAACCGGATCTCGCGCGAAGTAAAGGCAACCGGAAAGTATCCGAATGTCTACATCGACATGCTGGCCTATACCCATAATCTGAAACCGCCGGTAGGTATGGAGATGGATGATCACGTGATCGTCCGCTATGCTGCGATCTGCCGCTGCTATGCCCATAATGCGGATGAGAACGGAAAAGACGAAAACGGTGTGGTTAAGTGTGACCAGAATGCAGAGGTCTCCGAATATCTGAAGGGCTGGGAAGATCTGACGAAGAAATATGGCGGACAGCTCTGGATCTGGGACTATGTCGCGAACTTCACCTGCACGGCTGGACCTTACATGAATTTCGACTCGCTGGTCCATGACATCAAATACTATCAGAGCATCGGAGTGAAAGGCGTCTATCTTCAGAACAACGATTCGCCGGGAAGTATAAATACCGAGTTCGGCGATCTGAGAAACTATCTGATAACTGTCCTTCTGGAAAACCCGAATGCGGATGCGGAAAAGGAAATGGAATTCTTCGTAACGGAATTCTACGGCAAGAGCGGACCTTATATTCTGGAAGCAATGAAACTCATGCAGAAGCAGGCGAAGCGCCATCAGCCGGGACCGAATGCGGATCCGTACGGACTCTACTACCGAGATATATGCACGACGTATAATGCACCCACATCGCAGGTATTCGGCAATATGTATCCCACGAAAATGTATGCTCATAATGAGATGGATCCGGATGATCTTGCCAAGTGCGAAGCTCTCTGGAACCGGGCGCTCGAAGAGGCCGAATCCGATACTGCCGAGCATAAGTACAGGACCGGAAGGACGCACCTTGGCTGGAGATGGACTAAGTCCTGTATGAAGGTCTATGAATTCGCGGATCCGGCTACCTATAAGTCGATGAATGAGCAGCTGCACACTGATCTTTACAGGACATACGGAATGACAATATATGCCCTGACATATAGGAAAACTCCGGGAAAGGCGTATCTTTCAAACACACCGGACCGCTGGCTGAATGAAAAGCCGTGGGAGGAGATACCCAAGTATAAAAGGTAAAAGGTCCTGAAAAAGGATGAAATATAAAGGAGGGTCAAAAGATGAAGAGTGAGTACAGTGAACTGGAAATGGAAGTGATCGTTTTCTCATCCGAGGATATTATCACGGCATCGGGAGAAAACGAGGGGCCGTGGGTTCCGCTATCCTAAGCAAACGACGGGGGTTGTCTCATATTTTGGGAAAGGGCTGTTTTGAGGTGGCTGCATACACACCTTGGAACAGCCTTTTCTTGCAGTTTCAGTGCTTTTTCGGTATAGTGGGAAAAGAACTGTTAGGAGAAATGAAATGATAGGGTTTTACAGGATCGCGGATCGGATCATACGGATTGAATCACTTTTTGAAGATGTCCATGCGTACTGCCGGGAATATGCGATAGAAAAACAGAACCCGGATTTTGAAATCTCCATCTCTCCGGAAGACCTCGCCTATGAGAGAAAAAAATCAGAGGCGGAGGCAGCGATCAGTCCGAGAGCTTTTCAGGGCGGAACGGACGGGATGCTGGAGACCCTGGCGGTCTACCGTAAGATCGCAGAGAGATTCCCGCTTCTGTATAATACATTTCTTTTCCACGGGTCAGCGGTCGCTGTAGATGGAACCGCTTATCTTTTCACGGCGAAGAGCGGCACAGGTAAATCCACGCACACTTCTCTCTGGAGAAAATATCTGGGCGATCGCGCCGTCATGGTCAATGACGACAAACCCCTGATCCGGGTAAGCGGTGAGGGAACTTTCATCTACGGGACTCCATGGTGCGGCAAACACCGGCTGGGAAATGATATCCGCGTCCCGCTTCGTGCGATCTGCATACTCGAAAGAGGAGAAAAAAACGAGATCTGCGGTATCAGCATGAAGGAAGCGCTGCCGATGCTCCTTCAGCAGTCGTACCGTCCCTCCGATATAAAAGCACTGGAAAAGACGATACAGCTTCTTACGAAGATGCAGGAGAATGTACTATTCTTCCGTCTGAAATGCAATATGGATCCGGAGGCGGCTGAAGTTTCCTACGGATATATGAGTAAAGCGATCGGAGAGCAGCTGCGATGACGACCTCGATCTCTGACTATTTGAAAGAAAACGGGAGAATCACCTATTCCAATGTCGGTGTGAGCATGCTGCCGCTTCTTCGGCAGGGAAAAGATCTGTTCACCATCGAGAAAAATGACGGGAACAGATATAAGAAAGGCGATGTAGTGCTTTTCGCAAGGGGAAAGGATAAGTATGTCCTTCACCGGATCATTAAGGTGCTTCCGGACCAGTATGTGATCCTCGGAGATAACTGCGTAAACCCGGAGCGCGGCATAAGGGACTGCGACATCCACGGAAAGATGATCAGCTTTGTCAGAAACGGCAGGGAACACAGTGTAAACGAGAAGCGCTACCGCCTGTATACGGGCTTTATCCTGACCACTAATCCGGTTCGCGTGTTCTTCAAGAAAATATGGGTCAGGATCAAACGCCTTCTGAAAAAGATCCTTCGAAGAAAGTAATATTCCCATTTAGGAAACTCTATTTCGCGCATTCCGGTCTCGCGCAGACGGGGCATTCTGCTATAATGAAGATGTCTTGTTTTATTGACAAAATATAACCGTACATATTTTGGGAAGTTAATGGGGGCTGGAAAAATGAGAAAAAAGATAGCAGCGCTGATCCTGATGCTGGCGTGTATACTCATGTCTTTCTCCGGCTGCATGGAATTGGAGCGGGGTATCCGGGTCAAAGCGAACGGAGATGTAGAGTGTTTCTCTGAAGTGTATATGAGCGAAAGCGACATGAAGTATGTCTATGACACGCCGGAGAAATTCTACGATGCGCTGAAAGATAATATCGATGACGAATTCCCGATCGAATCTTTTGAGAAGATCGAAAAGGACGTGAATAATAAGAAGTGGTATGGCGCCCGTGCCTCCTACGTGATCGATAGAAGCGACGTCAGTGAGGAACTGGACCGCATGTTCAGCGATTACGATGTGGACTACCGGGCATCCGGATTCCTTTTCAAAAAGGTGACGGTGACGATCCACTCAAAGGGCAAGAGCCTGACCTCAATGTTCTCTAATCTTATTACGAAGCCGGAAAAAGAACTGTCCGGCTATATCAACCAGGCGACGAAGAATATATTTACCATCGAGGTACCGTATCCGATCGTCTCGACGAACGGCGCCCATGTGGGAAGTACCGCAACATGGGATATGCAGGATCTGGACTCGATGACGGGCGGCGAGATCACGATGACAGTAAGCTACATCAACCTGCCGGTATTTCTTGTCTTTGCCGCAGTGATCCTGGTGATCATCGTGGTACTTGTCATCCTTCTTATAAGAAGACATAAGAAAAAGAATCCTTCTGCTCCGAAGGACGTATTGCCGCCTGTTCCACAGGAACTGCCGCCGGTGGCGCCATCTGTTCCGGAACCCGCGCAGGAGATCCCTTCCGTGGTTAAGCCGGATCCGGTGCCTGCCGAAGCTCCGAAGGAGGAACTGTGCGATGTGCCGCAGGTGACCGGTCTTCCGTCGATCGGCCAGCTGCCGAAGACTGAGAATAAAGAGTAAAAACTGGGAAAAAGAAACAAATAAATTTTTAATTGGAGGATGGGGAAATGGAGAAAACAAAAACACGCCCGATTAGAAAACTGACTGTTCTTGTACTGGTACTGTCGATCATCGCAGCCCTGGCCGGATGTGTCCGCTATGAGGCAAGAGCGAGAGTCCACCAGGACGGAACGATGGACTTCGCACTCATTTATGCTACCAGTTCAGATCTGGGAGATGACCTGGGTTCCGGTACGAAAGATGCAAGAAAGGTGTTTGCGGATGCCGGCTGGGATCTGGAAGAGTATAAGGAAGATAAATACACCGGCTTCCGTGCTATTAAGAAGGATATTGCTATAGAAGATCTGGAAAAAGAACTGAAAAAGACAGATTCCTTTGAAGGCTTTACGATCAGAGAGTCAAATGGCGAATATACTATTGACTGGAATGTCGGAGATCTGAAGAAGAACGCGACCGGCCAGGGCGTTTCGACAAGTTATCTGGAACAGTATGGCGGATATATGAATTTCGTCCTTGAGGTGCCGGGAGACGTTGTCGAGACGAACGGAAAAGTCTCCTCCGACGGAAAAACGATCGAGTGGAATATTATCGAAATGGACGAGCCGATCCAGGCTACATTTACTCTCTCCGGAGGAATGGTATTCCCTACTCGTACATCGGTTACGGTGAACAAGGATAAGACCGCTGACGTTGAACTTCTCTTTACAGACGTCAAAGACATGGAACAGTTCGATAGCCTCGAGGAAATGGGCTGGGATATCAGCGGAAAATCCAAGGTGGCTGCTACACAGGAAGGTGTCGATCTGGAGGATCTTGAAGATCTTCTTACCAGCACAGAACTCGGCTTCGATGGATTCTCTTTCAAAGAAGAGGAAGGCGTCTATGTTCTGGAATGGGATGCATCCGGGAAAGCGATGGATCTGGTCTTTGAACTTCCGAATGAAGCTGAAGACAGCAACGCGGACAGTGAAGATGAGATGATCCTCGAGTGGGATCTTTCTGAGATGGACGAACCGGTCAGCGCGCAGTTTGAAATCAAAAAGGGCGGCGGATTCCCGGTCATGCTCGTTGCCATTATCGCAGGAAGCGTGGTTCTTGTCGGTATCATTATCCTCGTGATCGTTCTGATCGTGAAGAAAAAGAAGAATAAGGGCGACGGACCGAAGGATCCTTCTCCGGTAGCGGTAACACCAGGTGCACCGCAGCAGTTTTCACCGGTAGCACCGCAGGCTCCGTCCTTCCCGCAGCAGTATGCGCCACAGGCTCCGGCAGCACCTCAGGCAAACAGCCCGTTTGTCCCGCAGTCCCCGGCAAATCCGGCATCTTATTCATCCACCAGCGGTCTTCCGAATCCGGGACTCCCGCAGATGGGAAGTGTACCGCCGCAGGGTCCGAATGGTCCGCAGAATTAATGCAATCAAGTAATTACATCTGCTTCGTGACCGGAAAGACAAGAGGTTCTTTCCGGTCACGTTTTTGTTTAGCACGGTAGTATAACCTGCTTGCCAATATCCGCCTGTGCATGGTAGTATCAAAAAGGAAGCAGGACAAATGACCGGACTACTTCCAGTGATTATACAGAAAGGGCGTCTTTTTGGCGCTACGGGTAGACCGATGAGAAAGTGATGACAGTTGGAAGAATACACATCTTAGGAAAAAGACCTGAGAAAGGTCTTCTTGTGTGCGCTTTCGGCAGATCATCACGATCACGTAGGAACATCCCGTTTCATATATAGACGTGTGTTATGTGAGTCTGCTTTTGCGTGCGTAAAAGCAGACTTTTTCTTTCAGGAGAAAGAAGGCGTATATATGGCACAAATCAAAGTAAATGATCTATCCTTCTCATACGAAAACAGCTTCGATCCGATTTTCGATCATGTATCCTTTGCGATCGATACATCATGGAAGCTGGGATTTATCGGACGAAACGGCAAGGGGAAAACGACATTCCTGAATCTCCTTCTCGGGAAATATGAGTACAGCGGAAGTATCAGTATGGACTGGCCGTGCGACTATTTCCCGTACAAGATCCTTCCGGAAGAACTGGAAAGAACAGCGGACGAACTGATGGAGCAGTGGAAGCCGGGAGTGGAGTCCTGGCGCGTGATGTGCGAGCTTTCTGAGCTCGATGTGGACGCGGAACTGCTCTATCGCCCGATAAAAACACTCAGCTTCGGCGAAAGAACGAAAGTTATGCTGGCAGTGCTTTTCGCGGGGGAAAATGACTTTCTTCTGATCGATGAGCCGACGAACCATCTGGATCAGGAAGCGAGGGACATCGTAAAGAAATATCTGGCTGGAAAGAAAGGCTTCATCCTGGTGTCGCATGATCGTGATCTTCTGGATGCATGCATCGATCATGTTCTTGTTCTGAACCGTTCGACGATTGAAGTGCAGGCCGGAAACTTCAGTTCGTGGTGGGACAATAAGACGCGGGCGGATGCTTTTGCCAAAGCCGAAAATGAGAAACACTTAAAAGAAATCGGGCGGCTGAAGGCCACCATGCAGCAGAGCCAAAGCTGGGCGACGAAAAATGAGAATACGAAGATCGGCTATGACCCGATCAAAGAGCATGACAGATCAAAGAATACCCGTTCTTACATCGGTGCGAAGACGAAGAAGATGGAGTCACGCGTGAAGGTGTTCGAGCAGCGCATGGAGAGAAATATCGCTGAGAAGGAAGGGCTTCTCCAGGATATCGAGCAGATCCGGGATCTGAGGCTGTCTCCGATGGACCACTATAAAGACCGTCTGGTGGAAACGAGGGATCTTTCACTTCGCTACCGTGATGCTGACAGTGAGGTTTTTTCGGGCCTGACCTTCGAGATCAGAAACGGCGACCGTGTATTCCTGCAGGGAAGAAACGGATGCGGCAAGACGAGTCTCATCAAGGCGATCCTGGCATCTGCCGGCATCGGAGATATGGGAAATATCGAGCTATCCGGGATGCTTCAGACGGCCAGCAACCTGAAGATCTCCTATATCAATCAGGACACCTCCCATCTTCACGGGGATCTTCGGATGCACGCCTTCGAGAGTCAGGTGGACTACAGCTTGTTCCTGTCGGTTCTTCGGCAGCTGGCGCTCGAGCAGGCACAGTTCGATAAGAAGATCGAAGAGTTCTCCGAAGGCCAGAAAAAGAAGGTCCTGATCGCGACGAGCCTTCTGACTCCGGCACACCTCTACATCTGGGATGAGCCGCTGAACTACATCGATGTGTTCTCCCGTATGCAGCTTGAAAAGCTGATCTCTGAATACACTCCTACGATGCTGATCGTCGAGCATGATGTACGGTTCAAAGAGAAAATGGCAACAAAAATCGTGGAACTGTAATCAGTGTGGTATAATGAGCGCGCGTATATATATGAGGGGAAGGGTTTAACTCATACATGAAGATCATCGATATTCTGAATAAAAAGACCATGTCGCTGTCGTTCGAGGTGTTTCCGCCGAAGAAGGAGACTTCTTTTGAGAGCGTAAAAGAAACGACCGAGAAGATCGCAGAGAGTAAGCCGGCGTTCATGAGTGTTACTTATGGCGCAGGCGGCGGAACATCCCGCTTTACTCTCGACATTGCAAAGACGATCGAAGAGAAGCACGGCGTGCCGACCATGGCGCACCTGACCTGCGTTTCCAGCTCGAAGGACATGATCCACAGTAAGATCGAAGAGATCCACAGCATGGGGATCGAGAATATCATGGCACTCCGCGGTGACCTGACCCCGGAACTCGAGAATACCGACAGAAGCAAGTGGGACTACCGCCACGCGGTCGAGCTGATCCGGGAGATCAAGGAAAGCGGCTATGATTTCTGCATCGGTGGCGCCTGCTATCCGGAGGTCCATCCCGAGAGTGAGAACCAGAGAGAAGACATTATACATCTGAAGGAGAAGGTCGATGCCGGCGCGGATTTCCTCGTCAGCCAGATGGTCTTCGACAATAACCTTTTCTATAATTTCCTCTACAAGATCCGTGAAGCGGGTATTATGGTGCCGGTGATCCCGGGTATCATGCCGATCACGAATGCGATCCAGGTAGAGAAAGCCATCAAGCTCAGCGGCTCCTTCATGCCGCAGCGATTCAAGGCGATCGTGGATTATTTCGGATCGGATCCGGATTCCATGAAACAGGCCGGAATCGCGTATGCGACCGATCAGATCATCGACCTTTACGCCAACGGCGTGACGAATGTCCACGTCTATTCCATGAATAAACCGGATGTGGCGGAAGCCATCATGCATAACCTCTCGAACATCCTGTGGAAGGATTACGGAGTGAAATAAGCGGAGAAGGATATGGAACACGTAGATCGGATCATCGAAGCCATTCGGACAAAAACGCGGACGATCCCGCAGTTCTTCGAGTACGATGATGCGCCGCTCAATGAGATGGAGTGGCTCCGATATGCGTGCGTCCCGGTTCGTGACCAGCAGGTCGTCAAAGAGGATCCGAAGTTTACCGCCTCCATGGCGCGAGCACTTGCCTTTGCAAGAGAAGAGTGTGTCTTCCGTCTGGGATTCCTCGTTGTTCCGATCACCTGGGGGAAAGACGGATTCCCGGTCCTGCCATTTGAACAGAAATCCGAAAAACTAAGAAATAATCTTGAAGGCTGCAGCGCAGTAGTGCTTTTCGCGGCGACGATCGGATCCGGCATGGATAGAATGATCAGAAGATTTGAGAAGTCCGACCCGCAGATGGGACTTCTGCTTCAGGGGCTTGGCGCGGAACGCGTGGAATCCCTGTGCGATCTTTTTAATGCGGAAGTGGACGCGGCGGCACAGTCGCTCGGCCACACTACCTGCCGGCGTTATTCACCGGGATACGGAGATCTTCCGATCGAAGTTCAGAAAGAATTCCTGCCGCTTTTAGATGCCGAAAGAAGACTCGGCATCACGCTTTCCGAATCGTGCCTGATGGCGCCGAGCAAGAGCGTCACGGCGATCATCGGCATCGCATGATCCGGCTTTTTCGTGTCCTGGAAATCATATCCGCTGTCACTTAGTGACGATTCGCTTATCATGTTTCATCAAAATCTTTTATACAATCAGAACTGGCAAAGGGGACTGGCAAACTTCTGTTAAGGAGTAACAGTAAATGAAAAAATCAGTTCAGAATGCACTTCTGATGAGTTTGGTGCTGTCTCTTTCCCTGCCTGTTTCGGCATGCGGGAAAAAGAAAGATACCGGTACGGATTCTGATGGCAGCAGTATGGGAATGCGCGCCTCATCGGAAGAGATAACCGACAGTTCTTCGACCGATAGTAACGCATCTTCCGGCCGCACTGTCCAAGAAACAGATCCCTATTTTTCTCTGGAAGAAACAGATATCAAACTTCCCGTTGCTGACGGGCAGAAGCTCATTTCGCAGACGATCGATAAGATCCGGATGTTTCCCGGATCGATCCTGGTCGAATACCAAAATGATTACGACGTTGATCCTGAGATCATGAATAAATGGATCGACTACCAGATGGGAAAAACCAAGCTCTCCGATGACGAGCTTCAGAAAATCACCGGAATAGTTGATAACTCGAGCGATACACGGCTTGCAGTATTCAATTTCGATGGAACATGCCGCTGCTGCTATGTTCCGGGACCTGACAACAGCCTGATAGGTGCTTTTGAAAATGACGACGGAAAAGTCATGGTGATCATTAACAGCTATGGTATGGAGGAAAACGGACAGTTCCTGGCAGAAGTCTCTGATTCCGGAAATCTTGAGAATAAGAAGGGGATCACCGTAGATAATCTGTATACGCAGTGTACTGCGCTCCCGGCCGGTAACGGTAATATTTTCGTGTCGGTCGATGGACAGGTATTTCTTCTGGATAAAGACGGAAATCAGATTTCTTCGCAGTCGGATCCGGAATATGTGGGAAAGATCCTGACCTCCGGCGGAAAATTCTATGTGCTCGGAAGAGATGCATCCGGAAACGATCTTTTCCGGGAAGCATACTATCTTTCTGAGATCGATCCTTCCTCGGGAAAAGTATCCGACGACAGGAAGAATGTTTCATACCAGATCCAGCCGGATGACCTGATTCAGGGACAGGACAGGATCTATCTGAACACGGGGAATGGTCTTTCGGAACTGGACTTATCCGGAGATGGTCAGTTGAAAGAAGTGCTCTCCTGGAACGAGACGGATTGTATGTATACCCGTATCCGTAAGTCCGGTGTGCGTGCGGTCTCAAATGACGAATATTTCTTTATTCGGAATTCCACCGCGGATGCGGATGTGGATACGACGGATTTCAAACTGGCGCATCTGAAGCGTGAACAGAAGAATCCTCACGCGGGAAAAGACATTATCGTGCTGGCCGGCTTTGCTACGGATGACGATTCGTTTGTCGAGAAACTGGTCGAGTATAACCGTGATCCGTCGAAAAAAGCCAGAATCGAGGTGAGAGATTATTCTTCGGAGACGGACCTGACGGATATGGAGATGTCCCGAAAGAATACGGCGGATATTGCCGATAAGATCCACCTTGATATGCTCAACGGGGACGGCCCGGATATCCTCATGAATTTCAGCCAGTACATGCAGTTCGATCAGGACGATGTTCTTCTGGATCTGAATACCTTTGTGGATGGAGCGGACGGACTTGACCGGAGCAAGCTATTTGATAATGTGCTCCGTGCTTTTGAAACGGACGGAAAACTCTATCAGATCCCGGTCACTTTTTACATGATGGGATATGTCGGAAATCAGAATCTGATCGGCGAGCGTGACCACTGGACGATCGAGGAGATGAACACCGTGGCTGCTTCTATCCCGGGAAATACACAGTTTATCTCACCGTCGTCCTGGAACGGACTTCAGACACTGATCCTTGGCAACTATATCGGCGACTTCATCGATTATAACAAAGGTGAAGTGAACTTCGATACAAAGGAGTATCGTGACATTCTCGATTTCGTGAAAAAATATGGTTCTCCGAAGACCGATGGCGAACTGGCCGCTGAGAAACTTAAGGGTATGGATATGAATGACCGGGACATGCTTGATGCGGGTATGATCTCCATCATGGATACGACGATCCTGGGAACGTCCTACTTTGCCTATATCGACAGTGCGTGCCGGGGAAAACTCTCCTATGCCGGCTATCCGTCCTCCGGCGAAGGAGGCATGGCGGCTACTGCGGCGATGTCCATGGCGATCGCGAAAGATTCCACCCATCCGGAGGAAGCCTGGGAGTTTATCCGATTTCTCTTTGAAAAGGACGTGCAGGTCGCATCTGTCGGAAGCTGGAAGGGCTTCCCGGTCAATAAAGAAGCGTGCGAGGTGATCATGCAGAACCAGCAGACCTACTATCAGCAGATGAAAGCATCGCTCGATCAGAATATGCTGGACCAGCTGATGATTTCGGTATTTGACGAGAAAACGAAAGAGCATCTTCTTTCTGTGATCGGAAATATCCATCACCGGTATAGGACAGATCCTTCTGTCTTCATGATCGTTCAGGAAGAATCACCGGCATACTTTACCGGTTCCAGAGGCGCGGACGATGTCATCCGGATGATCGAGAACCGTACGAAGCAGGTCGTTGCCGAGCGTGGATAATAGAAGCGGAGCATCCCGCGATAAAAAGCCAGTTACCAAAAGCCAAATATATACTGAGCAGAGAGCAGTCGCCGACATGGGGCTGCTCTTTGAACATAGCTAATTATTTAATTTGGTTTTGTTGGAATCCATGGTGTGTATCTACCTGTTTCGAGAATATCGGCGATCCGTTCGCTTGCGTGTCCATCTCCATATGGATTGCAAGCGTGTGCCATACTTTCATATAATTGTTTATTTTCAAGCAATTCAGTAAAACTAGAGTAAATGACTGTCTCGTTAGTTCCTGTTAGTTTAAGGGTTCCGGCACTCACACCTTCTGGCCTCTCGGTAGTATCTCTCAATACAAGTACGGGTTTGCCATATGACGGACATTCTTCTTGAATTCCACCAGAATCTGTGAGACATAAAAAGCATCGAGCTTCAAAGTTATGACAGTCAAAAACTTCCAGCGGTTCGATGATATGAATCTGCCGACATCCACCAAATTCTTCTTCTGCCGCCTGACGAACAGCTGGATTCATGTGGATTGGATAAACCGCCCGACAATCTGGGTGCTCGTCAAGAACGCGCCTAATTGCCCGAAAGATTCGATGCATTGGTTCCCCAAGGTTCTCTCTTCGGTGCGCTGTGATGAATATCAACTTATTATCGCCGACCCATTCCAATTCAGGATGGGAATAATCTGCTCGAACAGTATGTTTCATAGCATCAATGACGGTATTACCTGTAATATATAGTGTTTGGGGATCCTTTCCTTCTCTTCTCAGATTGTCAGCAGCAAGTTGAGTAGGAGCAAAGTTATACTGACTGATGATCCCTACGCTTTGACGATTGAATTCTTCTGGGAATGGACTATAGACATCATATGTTCTGAGTCCTGCCTCAACATGACCTACAGGTATTTGAAGATAGTAGCAGGCTAATGCTGTTACGAATGTGGTAGAAGTATCTCCATGGACTAGTACAATATCTGGCTGAACTTCCTCAAGCACCGATTTAATTTTGTTCAAAACGTTTGTAGTGATATCAAAAAGTGTTTGCCGTTCTTTCATTATGTTGAGATCATAATCAGGAATTACGTTGAAGGCTTCCAGCACTTGATCGAGCATCTGGCGATGCTGCGCGGTAACACAGACGATCGTCTGAATGCTTTTTCGATTCTTTAACTCATTAACGAGTGGACACATTTTAATTGCTTCTGGTCTTGTGCCGAACACACACATAACTTTTTTCATATTCATCTATCTCCTTTGCTGGACATAATTACTTCAAAAACTTGTTTGATACACGAGACCAAATTCTCTGTACACACCAGTATATCAGTAAACAGGTAGCGCTTTCCAAGGCGAGTGTGACACATGCAGCAATAAACAGATTGAACATGTTGCTCAATGAGAAGGAATAACTCACGTATATGTACAGGTTGATTACTAGCAGAAGGAAAAAGGTAATAAAATACGGGACAGTAGAAGAGTAACTTTTTTTCAGTATATCCCTCTTTAGATACCAAAGAAGGTAACACAGCCTGAATACCATAGCGGCTAGCGTTCCTATAGCGACGCCGATAAGACCGAATTTGATAATAAGTATGAAAGAGAGTCCAAGGTTGATCACTGCTTCCCCGATCGAACCGGGATTAGTCTCTCTGAATTTTCCGCCTGCGAGAACTAGCAATCTGTATGGTTCTCGGATGACGTATATCATGTTGGCAAGAACAATGATGAATGCAAATATAGGCTGATAATAATCAGCATCATTGACTCCGGAAGTATATATCTGGACAAAGGGATTGATCAGTATTATGCAGCAGAAGAATGCAATCATTCCGATAAGCCAAAATGATTCCTCGAATTTTGCGAACTTATTCTGGAGGTTTTCCGAATCCTGCTGAACAATATACTTGCCAAGAGCACTCTGATAACTGTTCCCCACGCTTGATATTACGCCTCTTAATGCATTGATTATCAGAAAATAAACTGCGTAAACACTTACACTCTCTATAGGCATAAACAGAGTGATTAAGGCTATATCCGTATTTAGGTTAACAAAGTGTGCAAAATTCTGAGCAAATCCGCTCCAACGATCTTTTAACTCATACTTGTTTGCTGATTTCTTAATGCTGCTTCTTAAGAACTTCTTTTCGACAAAAAAGTGGTATGTTACAGGCTGAACAAAGAACACGATGCCTGACCATAGTTTTACCATGTGTATATCTTTGAGTGTAAAGACAAGAAGAATAGCTACAGATGAATTAACTAAAATAGTGACCGCAGAGATAATGTTTACGATATACAATTGTTGAGCCGCCTGGAGATAAAGACGGTAAGTGATAGAGAATAGGTATTGCGCAACAGTTGTCATACTTAGAATGAGTACAAGAACAGCTACATAATTGTTGGAAAAACTGGTGTCTACAACGCGCGGGTATATGAAAGCAACCAAGAATGTGAAAACCATGAAGACGCCTGTTAACTTAGTAAAGAAGGATTGACAAGAGTTCAGAATACCCTGAATTCTGTCGGTGTTTTTCTCTTCAATTGGTTTGTATAGCTCTGCGAGGACAACTGCACCTAGTCCGCCTTCAAGAAGCGCAATAAAGCCAAGATACTGTGTTATTGACGAGACGAGTCCATTGACTTCTGAACCAAATTCAGCAAGGATCACTCTAGGAAGAATGAGTCCCTGTAAGATGGTTGCGAGTTGCAAGATTATGGAAGATATGGCATTTTTCTTGTTGTTCATTCTTTTCTGTATTTTTCACCGCCGACAATATTCTTTACCAGTGTCAGATAGATCCTCCTCATTTGTGTACTGACTTCAATAATTCGTTATATGCTTCAAGAGTTTTTCTCCCGGCAATCTCCCAAGTGTAATTTTTCAGTATTCTTTGCTTTAACTGATTATTCTTTTCTTTTGCATATGCATTGTCGATTGCTTTCTTAATTCCAGGTATATCATCAGGTAAACAATATTCTGCGTAGTCCGAAAAGTATTCGGTGGTTGACCCTTTAGAACTTATGGCTAGATTACACCCCATTACTCCTGCTTCTAAACTGACAAGCCCGGGAGTATCCAGCCAGCTTGGAAGCGTACTAACTCTGCAAACTTTATATAACTGATACAACTTTGAGTTTTCAACACTGGGAATGTAATGAAAATCCGGATTCCTGTCCATAATTTTCTTTATAGCGGAAAAATACTTCTTCTGGTTATTAGATACTGCTCCAACAAGAACAAGTTTATATCCGGATTGATCCAGCGCTTTCACTAAACTCAATTGGTTTTTTCGAGGTTCGATCCTTCCTACACAGATTATCGCATCTCGATACAATTCAAGTTCTTGTGGAACATCTGCGTCTTCCTGTATTTTGGCAATATTCGCGTCAATTGCATTTGGAATGACTTTGTAATTTGCCTTTTTAATCCCAAAAGACTCGCAGAACGCATCCATCTCCATCTCTGAATTTGGAAGAAAATAATCAACATTGTTTACAACATACTTCTGCATGTTAGTGTATCCGATTTTCCATAGATTCTTTGTAGAGATGTTTCTAGAATTCTTATCCTTAATATATCGGGCAAAGGCTTTGATTTTTTCCTCTCTATCAATACTCAAATGCGAGTTGATGAATTTCCTCAAACCGATCTGTCCATTCTTTTCGAATTCTTCCATAGGCCAGTAAATTGTAGACAAAGCGATGGGCTTGCCCTGCCTTTTAGCATTCAGTACATGAAGATAGGTTTCCTGTATTCTCGTAACATTAGAGAGATGAACTAAATCATATTTTGAGAGATCTGGCTCAAATTCAAGGCTGAAGTCTACCTCAACACCTAGTTTTTCCAACTCGGCTTTTGTTTTCTCCAACTGAACAGTATCTCCGCCACGCAAGTCAAAGAAATTCTTTCTGCTTTGCATTAGAACTTTCATCTTGTTCTCTCCCATATCTCCTTGTATCGGTTTCCAATATATTCCCAACTGTAAGCACTGGAAACTCTCTTTTTTGCCAAATTCCCATACTCATCTCGCATACTATCACTCATCGAGTCAGCTTTATCAATCAACTCTGATAAACTACCATTCCTTTTTGTCCAATATAATGCGGCATCTTCCCCAACCTCTCGGTTAAATCCTACATCAAGGAGCAGATTCAGTTTTGTGCTTCCAAGGGATTCAAGTAGACTAGGGTTCGTACCTCCAACCTCGTGTCCATGAAAATAGCCATAGGCATTTTCACGGATGGCTTTGAGAAGATCCCTGTCATATACAGGTCCGACAAACTTAATTCGCGGGTCGTCCTCGAAATGGAGTTTGTTATTCAGATCCTTCAGAAACTTTGTGTTGGTATTGGTAATTAACACAAAGCTCTTCGTGCTGTGAGAATTGAGAAATTCTCGAATCATGGTTTCATAGTTGTTTTCTGGAACAAATCGTCCGACGACAAGATAGTAGTCGTCCGCCTTCAGTTCCTTTTCGTGAAGCCAGTTTCTGAATTTTGGATTATCCGTTGATAGTTTGGACGGCGTAATATCTGCACCGTATGCAATATAAGTAGTGTTGGGATGACCATACTCGGTCTGAATATACTTCTGAATGTTTAGTGAATCACATATGACCAAATCTGCAGCTGAAACCATTCTCTTTTCAGACCATTTCCAATACTTTCGGACACTAGGCGACCATTTAGCTCGCAACCATTCATGTCCGTCAGGATTAACATAGTATTTACCGCCTAGTTTCCATATTTTTCTTGCGTAGCCTCGAATAAATAATCCGATTCTGCAGGCAAGAACATAGAAGATGGGATTCACGATCTGATTTTCCCGACAATAACGAATGCAGTACTTTAATGCGGCTCGGTCGTAGTACAATGCTGTGGCGGCTCCCATGGATGGACAATGAATTTTGAAAACATGTGCATTATGATAAAGAAATTCTGTCACGTTTCCTCGGCTATCCTTTTTTAGTTCTTGGACGCCATTGAGTTGGCGCTCATCCATCGCGCCATCGCCATTGGATTTGCAAGCGACATGGTACTGTACTGAGGAAAGGTCTTGATGCTGACGGGTAAGCATATCGACAAAAGTTTCGTAACCGCCGTATTGACCAATACTCTTAGCACCGATTATAAATATGTGCTGTTTGACCTTTTCAGTATTTTGCATATTGTTCCTCATTTTTGTAGATTATACGGAGCCTTTTCTCTTAAAGACTATAAGAATAGTTTTCATCAAAATATAGAAGTCTTTAAGTAGTGAGAAATTACGGATGTATTCCCGATCAAGCATTACGACTTGCTCAAAATCTGTAATGTCTGAACGGCCGGAAATCTGCCATAATCCAGTGATGCCAGGCTTGATTGACAAACGGCTTGCATGGTATAGAGAATACTTTTCGAATTCGTCGAGAGTGGGCGGCCGAGTTCCGACAAGACTCATATCTCCCTTCAGAACATTCCAAAACTGGGGCAGTTCATCTATACTGCTTTTTCTCAGAAAATGTCCAATAGGAATAATTCTGGGATCGTTGTCCATTTTGAACATAAGACCTTGCATCTTGTTTTGTTCCATCAGTTCTGCTTTGTGTTTTTCAGCATCAGGATACATGGAGCGGAATTTATAAAAGTCGAAAATGCGCCCATTTCTTCCCACTCGTTTTTGTTTAAAGATTATATGTCCGGGGCTCTGAATGAAAATGATAGGAGAAAAAATAAGAAAAATGACTGCAGTAAATATCAATCCGATAAGGCTTATAACAATGTCCATTGTTCGTTTGATGAAACGCTGGCGTATGGTCATTGGATTGATACCTGCTGTAATCACTGTACGATCGTTGATGATTTCAACTGCCGAGTTTGGCATATTTTCCAAGAACTCCCCCATATCGAGATGAATGATTATTCCCATATCAATCAGTTTTTCAATTACGTCATTTCGTATGTTGCTTTCCGGGATGCTGATAAAGGCTTCGTCAACGACATGTTCTTTTATATATAATTCGTACTCGGAAGGGGTTACAGTTCCTGCTACCTCATAGCCGCTGTAAGCACGTGGAGCGAGGATTTCGTTTAGGTTGTCTGCCTGCTCCTCGCCGGTAATGATTAGGATTCTTCTTCCGGAAGAAATCTTCTCCGGTGCGCTGTGAAGAAGATGTTTTTTGCGCAAAACTCTGAGGAAAAAGCAAAAAAGAGTATTCAGAGCAAAAGTGCTGAGGAGCACTATACGTGAATAGGTGGCAGATGTTTTAAGAAAGAATAGAACACTCAAAAGAATGATAAGAACCTTCGCGTTGTGCCATATCAGATTCCGTGCTTCTGCGAAACTATCTCTGCGAAGGATTCCGGAATACTCAGAACCCGCAAGTGCTATGAAAAGGTGGGAGAAAAGAACTAGTATAATGATAAGTCTGTATGCTCCGTCATAAGCGTCAAGGGAAACGAAGCCGCCGGTTCGTATATAATGGTATCCCCAAAATGATAGAACAAACGATATACTCAAGCAAAGAATATCGATGATTATGAAATCTAGATGCTTAAAAAGGCTATTGTTTGTTTTCATCAGACACGCCTTCTTTTCGCTCAAGCCCAGACTCCCTATCAGAAAAGAGAGTGCCACAGTTTGCAAATAGCAGGAGCCCAAGCGGATTATTATCGATTTCGATCATGTGATGAGCAATCATGCAGTTTAATGCGATCATCGAGACGATATACATGACAACGATTTGATTTTGGTGCTTTTTTGCTATCAGAACATACATGATGATGACTGCGAGCACGGCAATTAGCCCCTCCCTAAACAATATGTGCAGGTATGAGCAGTCAACAAAATTATATACATCCGCAGAATCGTATCCGCCATGATAATTAACCGGCTGACCTAACAAACGCACTCCGAATTCAGAAAAACCGTTATGACCAAGTCGCAAACGATTGGTTAGTATACGGTCCAATAGTTTGGAGAAAGAGTTATCAGGTGAATACATCAGTGTGAGAATAAGCATTCCAATTGCTGTAACCGGAACGGAGAGTATTCCAATCTTGGGCCAGACAAAATTCCAAACCTTTGAGAAACGATTTTTAGTATGCTTTGATACTATAAGATGAATAGCAAAGATCGTTAAAGTCAGAAGCATGCACGCAAAATCGAGTTTGGCGAATGTTGGTATGAAGACGGCGATCGATATACCAAGCATAATAACCAGATGAAACCATTTAATTGTTTTATGGTAAATTAGCAGAACAGTAAGCATCAAAAAAAACACCCTGGCGGCATAGTCAGTGCAGTAGAAATTACCCATTGCGTATCGTGTGCGTCCGTATTGTGTGATTGATAGATTAGGAATCACACCTACCAATGCCAATGTAGTTGTAATCAATACTATGGTTAGGGATTCGATGACATAGATTTTGAGAATTTTTTTCAATTCGATTCCGATGGACCCGAAGCCGAGAGCGAAGAGTATGGCAAAATCCCAATCTTCTACGATAAAAGCTGCGTGACAGAACAAAAGTACGAGGATAAAAACAAGGATTACGTTTGTGTACCTATACTTATACTTATCCACTAGAAGGATTTTAAAAATCATCGTAGCATAGGCTAGAACAATTACCACAAAATCTAATGATGCATACCATGTGGTCCAGGCAAATGAAAACGAAGTCATAGTCAAGATCTGAGCAATGACCAACGGGATAAAAGCAGAAAAAAACATGATGTTTTTTAAATCATGTTTTTTGCCAAGAGTGTCTGCCCCCATCGCACGTGTTCCTCCCTGTAATGTAGCTAAATTCCAGTAATTGAACAAAAGAAATTCGCAAAAACTATTATCAATTATCATATCACATATATAAATATTATGTCCAAAACATAGAGACTCTTGAATGTCCACGGCAAATTTATTCTCTATGATGATAATTCGTTTGGCCAAGGGCCTAGAAAGAACTTTGATAACAGCGTGTTTCCGTTGGTGCCATTTTATGGTAGAATCACCGCATACATCATTACTATCGCTATCTTTTGAATATGGCGGAAGCGGAGTCAAGCATGAATATTCTCGACTACATGAAAGACCATTTTCTTTTCCTTGACGGAGGAATGGGTACGCTTCTTCAGGAAGCGGGCCTTCAGCCCGGAGAGCTTCCGGAGAGATGGAACGTATCCCATCCGGAGGAGATCATAAGGATCCAGAAATCCTACTACGACGCAGGATCCAATGTTGTCTTAAGTAATACATTCGGTGCCAACGGATTAAAGTTCGATGACGAAGAACTGGAAACGCTTGTCACGGCGGCGGTAAAGAATGCCCGCGAAGCGGCGGCCCGCTCGACCGGCACACAGGAGAAGTTCGTTGCTTTGGACATCGGCCCCTTGGGAAAACTCCTGAAGCCTTATGGTGATTATGAATTTGAAGACGCGGTCGCGATGTACAGTAAGACCGTGCGTTATGGTGTAGCAGCAGGTGTGAATCTTGTCTTTATCGAGACCATGAACGACAGCTACGATACAAAGGCTGCTCTTCTTGCAGTAAAAGAGAATACGGATCTTCCGGTATTTGTTTCCAATGCCTACGGTTCTGACGGAAAACTCATGACCGGCGCTTCTCCGGCGGCGATGGTCGCGATGCTTGAGGGTATGCATGCCGATGCGATTGGCGCCAACTGCTCTCTCGGTCCGGACCAACTCGTGGGTGTCGTGGAAGAGTATCTCGAATATGCCTCCGTGCCGGTACTTCTCAAACCGAATGCCGGTCTTCCGAGAGCGGAAAACGGCAAGACCGTCTATGATGTATTCCCGCCGGAATTCTCCGAGTCTGTCGGAAAACTTCTGGAAAAGGGCGTGCGTATCGCGGGCGGATGCTGCGGTACCACACCGGACTATATCCGTGCAGTGGTCGAAAAATCCAAGTCCATCACGCCGGTTCCGGTAACAGAGAAGAACCGCTCTCTGGTGTCCTCCTATACTCAGGTGGTGGAATTCGGCGGCAGCCCGATCCTGATCGGCGAGCGCATCAACCCGACAGGAAAGAAGCGCTTCCAGCAGGCACTCCGTGAAAACGATATCGATTATATCTTAGGCGAAGCCCTGAAACAGCAGGACGCGGGAGTTCAGCTCCTCGACGTAAACGTCGGCCTTCCGGAGATCGATGAGCCGGCTTTCCTTCTTCGTGCGGTAAAAGAACTGCAGGCGGTCACCGACCTTCCTCTGCAGCTGGATACGACAGATCCGGTGGCCATGGAAGCAGGCCTTCGTGCCTATAACGGAAAAGCCATGGTCAACTCCGTCAACGGTAAAGAAGAAGTCATGAACATGATCTTCCCGCTGGTCGCGAAATACGGCGGATTCGTTGTCGCTCTTACCCTGGATGAAGACGGTATCCCGGATACGGCGGAAGAAAGAGTTGCCATCGCTGAAAAGATCATTAAGAAAGCAGCCGAGTACGGGATCAGTAAGAAGGATCTCATCTTCGATCCTCTTGCCATGACGATCTCAGCCGATACGACAGCGGCCCTTGCCACCATGCAGGCGGTCCACAGTATACGTCATGATCTGAAAGTAAATACCTCGCTCGGTATCTCCAATGTTTCTTTCGGACTTCCGAGCAGAAATATCATCACCTCGACATTCTTCGCGATCTGCCTGCAGGATGGCCTTTCTGCGGCGATCATGAACCCGTATTCGCAGGAGATGATGAATGTGTACCATGCATTCCGTGCACTTCACAACATGGATGAAAACTGCATGGATTACATTACATATGCCCAGAATCTTCCGGCGCCGACGATGACGGCACCGGCGGCGGGAGCAGCTCCGGCAGCAGGCGGAGAAGCGGCCGCTTCGGGTTCCGGTGAAGGCCCTTCTTCGGAACTTCAGAAAGCGATCGTCCGAGGCCTTAAGGAAAAGACCGGTTCTCTGACCAAGGCGATGCTCGCGGAGAAGAAACCTCTGGAGATCATCCAGTCGGAAGTCATCCCGGCACTGAATATCGTCGGCGCGGATTTCGAAAAGAAGAAAGTATATCTGCCGCAGCTTCTTATGGCGGCAGAAGCAGCGAAAAGTGCTTTTGAAGAAGTAAAAGTCGCTATGGCGGCGAGCGATGACGGAAACGGCGGATCGTCCCGCTGTCCGTTTGTTATCGCGACAGTTCACGGCGACATCCATGATATCGGAAAGAATATCGTGAAGCTCATCCTTGAGAACTATGGATTTGCTGTATCAGATCTCGGAAAAGATGTACCGGAACAGACAGTCGTCGATGAGGTCATCCGCCTGCATGCTCCGATCGTCGGTCTGTCAGCACTGATGACCACTACCGTTCCGGCGATGGAAGAGACCATCAAGCTCCTTCGTGAGCAGGCTCCCTGGGCGAAAGTTTGTGTCGGCGGCGCGGTATTGACGCAGGAATATGCGGATGCCATCGGCGCGGACAAGTACTGCCGCGATGCGATGGAGACCGTAAGATATGCTGAAGAGATCGATGAAGCACTGAAGAACTCATGATGAAGCCGCACGTCAAGAAATTTCAGGAACTGACGCCGGATGAGCTTTATGGCATCATGAAGCTCCGAGTGGATGTTTTCGTCTGTGAGCAAAAGTGCCTGGCACCGGAACTCGACGGAAAAGATCCGGAAGCAGTTCATGTCTGGTTCTCGGACGATGACGGGGTACAGGCATATCTCCGGGTGCTGGCGCCCGGCGCCGAACACGATGAGTATCCTGCGATCGGCCGTGTCCTTACTTCGAAGAAGATGCGCGGTACCGGCCTTGGCGGGAAACTCCTGTCCGAGGGGATCCGCGTGACAAAGGAGATCTACGGAGATGTGCCGATCTATCTGGAGGCACAGGTATATGCCGCCGGGTATTATGCGAAACAGGGTTTTCAGATCGTTTCCGAAGAGTTTATACTGGATGGGATACCACACTATAAGATGATCCGGCCGAAGGATTAAAAGAAGTGATCCCGTATCGGGAAACATGAAACTGCAGGGGGATGAAGCAGGGGATGCATTACAGTGTTTTAGTCGTAGATGATGAGCTCGAACTGTCTGAATATACAGCGAAGTATTTTAATATGTCCGGGGTGACGGCGACCTACGTCACCGATAAACAGGCGGCGCTCGACTTTTTCAAAGATAATACATGCTCACTGATCCTTTTGGACATTAATCTCGGTGAGGATTCCGGCTTCGAACTCTGTCAGGAGATAAGAAAAGGCATCAACGTGCCGATCTTTTTCATCAGTGCCAGATCGGCAGAAGATGACATGCTCCTGGCGCTTTCCATCGGCGGCGATGACTATATCTGCAAGCCCTATTCGCTAGGCGTCCTTCTTGCAAAAGTAAAGGCGGCGCTGAAACGCTATGAGGAAGCGGGTGCCAAAGATACTCCGGATCCGAACAGCCAAGAGGCGGACGATCACCTGGTACGCCTGGGCGATACGACGATCGACCTGTCAAAAGCAATCGTTCTCCGGGATGGGGAGAGGATACCGCTGAAAGCCATGGAATTCCGCCTTCTGGTCTATATGCTCAATAACAGGAACCGCATCATTAAGAAGGAAGAATTCTTCGAGAAGATCTGGGAGACCGAGTTCGTCGGAGATGTCACGCTGAATGTCCATATCCGTCATCTTCGCGAGAAGATCGAGAAAGATCCGAGTAACCCTTCCTATATCAAGACGGTCTGGGGCACCGGTTTTATTCTGGAGGACAAGCCGTGAAGATCCGTTCATTTCTGATCTATGCGATATCTTTTCTTCTGCTGATCTTCCTTGCGAGCCTGTATCTCTGGAATCTGGGATCCCGGAAAGTTCCCTCCTATCCGACGCAGATCAACCGTCTTACGATCGCTATGGGGAAAAACTGGAAGGAGATCGCTTCGCAGAAAAAAGCACGGATCGAGTCTGACCAGCCCTTCGATTATGCAGTGATCGACAATGAAGGAAATCTTCTTCAATATACCAGAGAAGGCATTTCCACCTCCGTATCTTCCGCCACGACCCGCTATGATGTCATCCGCGATGTGGTCACCGAAAACGGGGATATCGTCGGGAAGATCATTGTGCACAACACCTATCACGAACAGCAGGTCCGGAGAAACCGTATCATGGCAGCTGTGGTCGTCGGTATTCTTCTTCTGATGCTCGGTGTAACTGCTCTGTATTTCTTCTATCTGAAGAAACGCGTCGTGGATCCTTTCGATGAGATGAAAGACTTTGCATCGAAGGTCGCATCCGGCAATCTCGATGTTCCCATAAAGATGGATAAAGGAAACGCTTTCGGTGCTTTTACCGGGGCATTCGACATCATGCGTGAAGAGCTTCATGCCAGCAAACTCCGTGAAGCTGAGGCCGTGAAGGCTCGAAAAGAACTTGTCGCGCAGCTTTCGCATGACATCAAGACACCGGTGACATCCATCAAGGCGATGACCGATGTTATGGAGCTTTCCGCGAAGACGGAAGATGAGAAGAAGACGATCAGAAGCATCAATGCAAAGGCCGATCAGATCGACTCCCTGGTGTCGAATCTTTTCCATGCGACACTGGAGGAACTTGAGCATCTTGAGGTGAATGTGGAAGAAGTGACCTCGAAAGAAATCGAAGGCTCTATCGCAGATGCGGATTATCTGAAGAAAGTAAATGAAGTGAAAGTCGTGGATGCTGTCGTCCGCGCTGACCGGCTCCGCTTAAATCAGATCATCGGAAATGTCTTTGCCAATTCCTATAAGTATGCGAATACGGAAATAACTGTCGGAAGCCACACTGAAAAGAGTGTGGACGGCAAAGATTTCCTCGTTCTAGAGATCGGAGATAAAGGCGGCGGTGTCCCGGATGAGGAGATCGAGACGATTTTCGGGAAGTTTAAGCGCGGCTCCAACACAGATGGAAAAGACGGTGCCGGCTTAGGCCTTTATATCTCCCGCTACCTTATGGAGAAGATGGGCGGCGAGATCACCGCAGTTAATAAAAACGGCGGCCTTACCGTCGTTCTCCGCCTTTTGCTTCTCTGATCCTTGTCTTTCTGTTTAAAAATCGGTTAAAACTTTCGCAAAGATTTAAAAGTGTCATCTGCTTTATACTGATGCCGTAATGACGAAAGGAGTCACGGCAGTGGACAGAAAAACGATCATCAAAACAGACAAACTCAGCAAAAGTTTCTCGGTATCCGGGAAGCAGTATCACATCATCAAGAATCTTGACCTCGAGATCTACGAGGGTGATTTTACTGTCATCATGGGATCCAGCGGTGCCGGAAAATCCACGCTTCTCTATGCTCTTTCCGGCATGGATAAGCCGTCCCTCGGTCATATCGAATACGCAGGAAAAGAGATCACCGAGATGAACGATGACCAGCTTGCCGTGTTCCGCAGGAAGCACTGCGGATTTGTATTCCAACAGGTGCATCTTGTAGATAGTATGAGCATCATGGACAATGCGATCAGCACGGGCATGCTCATCGGCCAGAAGCAGAAAGATCTGAAGAAAAAAGCGGCAGCGCTTTTCGAACGGGTCGGCATCAGCGAAGAAATGACCGACAAGTTTCCGGCACAGGTCAGCGGCGGTGAAGCCCAGCGTGCGGCGATGGTCAGAGCGGTCATCAATGACCCGGATGTCGTATTCGCAGACGAACCGACTGGCGCGCTCAACTCCGCAGGTGTAGAAGCAGTACTCAATGTTCTTACCGATATCAACAACGAAGGCCAGTCCATCGTAATGGTTACTCACGATATCAAATCCGCGCGCCGCGCGAACCGCATCCTCTATCTCGAGGACGGTGGCATCAAGGGGGAGTGTAATCCCGGAAAATACGTAAGCGGCGATAAAAAGAGACATGAGATGATCCGTGGATTTTTGGAGGAGATGGGATGGTAAAGCTGATTCGTGCCAATATGAGAAAGGACAGAAATGTCCTGACGGCGTTTCTTTTCGTCTTGATCCTGACTTCGCTTCTTTTGCATACAGGCCTTTTTGTCGGACAGTACAGCTCGATCTATGACGAAAAAGTGAAAGAGAGAAAGGAAGCCGATGTCCTGTCATATATCGTCGGTTCCGATGACGATATTTCAGAAGCACTATCCGGTATTCCGGAGATCTCTGAATTTTCCATTCAGGATATGGTCATGCCGGGTACCGTTAAGCTCCGTATAGAAGGAGAGGACGAAGAGTTCGATCTCGATGGTTCCACGATCACGAGGATCGGCGAATACGGGGCTGCCGAAGAGTACTATTTTCTGGAAAGAGATGAATCGGAAGCCGGACCGAAGATCTATTTCAATTCGTACTATTCCAAAATCAATGGCATTAAAATTGGCGATAAGATCCACATGCACTCGCCCGCGGCGGGAGATATCGACTTCACCGTAGCCGGCATTTATGAAGCCTTGATCGGCGGAAACTCCTACGGCTGGATGTCTGTCATGGTCGATGAAGATTCCTTTTCGAAGATGTGGGCTTATGCCGAGGCGTCCTATTTAGAGACGAACTATATCGCAGACAGAAAGATGGTCAAGATGTACTGCGCTGAAGGTGTTTCTCAGGATGAGGTCCTTCAGGCAAGCAGAGACAGTCTGGCAGAAGCAGGCCTGGATTTCTATTCGTATGCGCGCGATCTGGCAAAGGAAGGATATACGGCTATTTCGGATATTCTTTCCGGTCTGGTGACGGCTTTTTCGGTAGTTGTTCTTGCCGTCTGCCTGATCATGATCGTCTTTACGATCAACAACAATATCGACAGAGATATCAAGAATATCGGTGCCCTTCGTGCGGTCGGTCACACGGTCGGACAGCTCCGCGCGGCGATGACGCTCGAGTTTGTGATCGTGGGTATGATCGGCGGAGTGATCGGATGTATCCTTTCTTACATCATCATGCCGATCTTGGATAGAGAGATCTTCCAGACGATCACGGGCGTTCTCTGGGTGCTTCGTTTCTGCCCGGGAACAACACTTATTATCCTCGGCGGCATTGCGGTCTGTATGATCGTTGTAGTGTTTCTTTCCACGATCAAACTGAAGAAACTTCACCCGGCAACGGCGCTGCGTTTCGGATTAAAATCCAACAGTTTTAAGAAGAACCACCTTCCGCTTAAGGATACAAAGGGCGGCCTGAATATTCTTCTGGCGCTGAAGAGCATGCTGCAAAGCCAGGGACAGAATATCATCCTTCTTTCCGTTATGAGTGTGGTCGCGTTCATGATCATGTTCTCGGGGATCCTTTTTTACAACAGCAAGGTCAACCCGACGGAGTTCGTGCATCTCATCAACGGTGATGTTCCGGACGGATTCATCAACGTCAACACGGATACGGAAGAGACTCACCATATCATGGAACAGATTTCGGGTATCGACGGGATCAGTCAGGTATATGGCTACAATTTTGCGAACATCAGCATTGAAGGGAACGAGACCTTCGCTTTCTTCACGGATAAACCCGAATACATTGACTGCGGCGTGTATGAAGGAGATTCTTTCTGGGAATCGAACGAATGCGTCATCGGAAGAGTGATCGCAGACCGCCTCGGTGTGACGATCGGAGATGAGATCGAAGTAGTGTTCGGCAATCATACGGAGCGCTTCATCATCACCGGATTCCAGCAGTCCGTCATGAATCTCGGTGTACGTATCTTCATCAGCGAAGAGGGCGCCAAGAGATTGGGGATCGATCCGAACTATGAGATCATACGTTTCAGAATGGATGATCCGAGTGTGGAAAATGTCGATAGGGCGCTTTCCGATATAAAAGCACTTCTCGGCGAGAAGTGCACGACCGGAGGCAATGTCTACGATCAGGTCCATAGTGGAGAAGGAACGGAGATCTCGGCCGTATCCCTGATCGTCATGATCATGGTGGGCTTAAATATCGCGATCATCCTACTGGTCATCAAGATCCTCCTCAAGACGCTCTTTATCAAGAAAGAGAAAGAATTCGGTATCAAGAAAGCGGTCGGCTTTACCAGCCGCCAGCTGAAGATCCAGCTTTCACTTTCGCTTCTGCCGGTAACTCTTGCCGCATCCGTTATAGGTTCCATTCTCGGATTCGCTCTGGTAAATCCGCTTATGACGGCGATCCTTTCGGGATTCGGCATGCATAAGATCGATTTTATCGTATTTCCGGTGCTGATTCTTCTTACGATCGTGCTGATCGGTGCGCTGGTATTTGCGATGACCTATGTCATGGCTGGTTCGATCAAGAAGGTTTCTGCGTATGAACTGATCTCAGAATAACATCTCCTATCCAAAATTCTTCCGCGGGAAGCTCTCTGTCTGCTATAATAGGCATATTATGAACAGATAGAGGAGAGGGTAGTTCATGAAGACTTGGATGGGTTATCAGAAAGGTGTCAACTTAGGCGGCTGGCTGTCCCAGTGTGATGACACGGAAGAAACATACAGCACATTTGTAGTAGAAGAAGACATTAAGACCATCAAGGGATGGGGAATGGATCATGTCCGTCTTCCTTTCGACTACGAACTGATCGAAGATAAAGAAGGTGCTCCGGTCGAGAGCGGCTACGGCCACATCCAGGATGCGATCGACTGGTGTGGGAAGTACGGTCTCAATATGATCCTCGATCTTCATAAGACCATGGGTTATTCTTTTGATGATGCACATGGTGAAGCCGGATTCTTCGACAGTGAGAAACTGCAGGAGCGTTTCTATACGCTTTGGGAAAGAGTTGCCGAGCGTTTCGGGAAATATGAGGATCGCCTGGCATTTGAGCTTCTGAACGAAGTCACGGATAAGTCCTACTGCGAGCTTTGGAATAAGATCTCCTATGAGTGTATCCGCCGTATCCGGAAGATCGCGCCGACGATAAAGATCCTTGTGGGCGGCTATTGGAACAACAGTGTCGATTCCGTAAAAGATCTGGCGATGCCTTATGATGAAAACATCATCTATAACTTCCACTGCTACGAGCCCTTGATCTTTACACATCAGGGCGCGCCGTGGATCCCGACGATGGATACATCTTTCCGCATCCGCATCGATGCACCGTATAAAGAGATGGATGAAGCAGGTGTGAAGAACCTGTCGCAGGTGACCACCGGATTCGCCGCTTTTTCTCAGGACGATACGCTCTCTTCGAAGTACTTCGAAAAAATCTTCGCGGAGGCGATCTCTGTGGCGGAAGAAAGAGATGTCGCACTTTACTGTGGCGAATACGGAGTCATTGACCGTGTCGATCCCAAGGATGCGGTGAAGTGGTTTAAGATGATCAATGAAGTGTTTACCCGCAACGGTATCGGACGCTCGGCATGGAACTATAAGGTCATGGATTTCGGCATCGCCGACTCCCGCATGGACAATGTCCGTGATGAACTTCTGAAATACCTCTGATGAGGGGAGACGAAGAGCGCGTTTGACAAAACGTGCCTTCGTGATACACTATCACTGTTTGAATACTACTGTTGAGGAGGCATGAATATGGCTGCAAAAAGAGGCGGATCCCGCTACGGCACAGGAGCAAGGATACTCGCAATAATACTGGCGATCATGATGCTTTCTTCTGTTCTCCTTTTGATTGCGATCGCGGTCCACGGTGGCTGATTCCAGACATTTAGAAGAAAAGAATAAGGGACTGACTCGAGATCCGGGTCAGTCCCTTTTGTATTAGATTCACTCTAAGGTTTGGAATCAGGACGGGATATCCTTGATATACTTTAGTCCATCCTCGTGGAATTTGTATGAGTAGTTCACGATCTTCTCGCTAACGAAAGCCTGGTAGTTATCCATGCGGATGAAGCTGTTTACGCGGTCATACCATTCCGGATTCGGAGAAGCTTCGACATAGAAGAGGATCAGTATCTGGGTATCTCCCTCAAACATGATCTTGTCGCCGCTCTTTCTCTGCGGATCGAAGATCCACTCATCGATTTCCTGGGAATTGTTTCCCGGGAAGAGGGAGGTCTGCTGAACGGAGCGCATGGAGCCGTCCATCAGCTGGTCTGCATATGTGGTCTCGAGCGTGATCATGCTGGCTTCATCTGTGATGCTGTCGAAGATCGTCTGCGATGTGGTAAGAATATCGCTGGCAGGGATACCCGGTGTCTCTGTTTCCGGATCTTCCAGATTGATATAGAAGAAGCGGACATTGCGAAGAGGCTCATCCTGGCGGACTCTCTCGACGAAGCAGAAGATGATCGGGAAACCGTAATCATCCTTAAAGATCACTGTATCGCCGGATGTGCGGGATGTATCAAAGAGCCAGTTTCTCCATTCTGCTTCGCCGACCTCGGAATAGCGGACTCTCTTGTGAAGTGTGGAGTCCGGTACGAGCAGGCGCTGCTGTGCTTCTCCGGAGAAGAATGTAGCAGCGATGGATTCGAATTTGGACTGATCGCCGGCCATCTTTTCGATGATCTGTTCCGCATGGAGATTTGCCGTCTTTACGTAGCTTTCTTCACGCTGTTCGAAGGTGATACGGAGTACACGGTAGGAAACCAGGTCATAAGAGTTTCTCGCATCCTGATATGCTTTTTCCGCCTGCTCCGGAGTCGCCTTCAGTTCATCGAGCTTCTGATGTCCGGAGTAATCCTCGGCAAAATAGACCTTCGAAAGCACAGACAGGATCAGGCTCTTATTTACATACGGTCCGAAAGTGCCCTTGATGTATGTATCCAGATCCACATGGATCGCATCCGCCTTTGTTTTCAGCCAGTCTACATATGCCTGGGCACGGTCTTTATGATCCTGCGTGATGGAAAAACCATGGGCGGTCGCATCGTCATACAGCATATATGTCGCCTGGATCTCCTTGGCGGTTACATCCAGGAAGTATTCACGATAGGTGGCAAATCCGTTCTCGCCGGGCTGCTGAAGCATCTTTTCCGTATCCGGTTTGAAGATATCGACACCGTTTTCCAGAAGTACATAGTGGTACATGAAGCTGAATTCGGCATTTGAAACATCGTGGTTTCCGACGGTGAGCGGACTGGTCATGCGCTCATTTAAGTTGCCAAGCGAGATCACGGACCAGATCACGACCAGGATCGCCACGATCGCCATAACGATCAGGAACATCATCGGCTTCAGATTCATCTTTTTCGAAGATCTGCTTGGTTTTGCATCCGAGGGACGCGTGGAGATTTCCGTAAATGCCGGTGCATCCGGATCGTCGTCGCTGATCACGGAGTGGATCTCGTGCGCGCCAAGCTCCATGGGGACAGGCTCAGCATCGATCCATTTTTCTTCTCCGGCAAAAGCACCCGTATCTTCCGGTTCCGGGATCACGAAATCCGGATCTTCCGAAACGGCCGGCTCCATGGATCCGGTCTCTTCAGAGAGCCCGGATTCTTCAGGGACAGGTGCCTCGGCCTCTGAGTATCCGGCTTCTTCAAAAGAAGCGGCTTCCGGTGCATCCGGATCGGAGACCATATCAGGATCCGCAGGGGATACCTTTCCTGTCTCAGGTGTTATATCGTTTACCGCACTGCGGTCGTCTTCTTTTTTTCGGTCGTGTTTTTTCATGCTGACCTCCGAAAAATCACTACAAATACTCAATATCTACTCTAACATAAAAGCAGTGTGAATACTATTTCCGTAAGGTTACAGAACTCGGATGCGTGTGGTTGACCTATATGGTACAATTATGCTTGCGAACATTTTGTTCCTATTTTATATATATACATTCGGGAGATCATCAGACGACCATGCGACCATCTAATAAACGCTTGCTGCGCAGGTTTTCGGAACGTCAGTTTCACATATATTCATTCTTTATCCCGGTCTTCGTTATGACGGCCATTTTTGCGATCTTACAGGTGCATCCTTTTGCTTCCGGTGAGAACATGATCCTTACGGTGGACTGCTATCATCAGTACGCACCGTTCCTGCTCGAACTTAGAAACAAGATCTTAGGCGGGGAGAGCCTGTTTTTCTCCTGGAATGTCGGTCTTGGAACGAATTTCTGGGCAGTGTTTGCGAACTACAGTGCCAGCCCGCTGAATATCCTTTGCATCTTTTTCCCGGCCAAATACATCGGTGACTGTGTCGCGCTTCTGGCGATCCTCCGCTGTGGCCTGACCGGTCTTTTTATGTCTTACCTTCTAAAAGAACTGGACAAGGACAGAAAGGATCTTCTACTGACTTCCTTCGCTTCCATCTATGCGCTTTGCGGATGGACGATCTCTTATTTCTGGAACATTATGTGGCATGATGCGGTCATGCTTCTTCCGCTGATCGTTCTCGGCCTTATAAAGATGTTCCGCGACAAGAAGCCTCTTTTGTACTGTATCTCCCTGGCGGTATGCCTGATCTCGAATTTCTATTCCGGATACTTCGTCTGCCTGTTCCTCGTTTTCTACGCACCGATCCTGTATATCTCGATCACAAAGAAAATAACGATACAGGATTTCTGGTCTGCGGTATGGAGGTTTGGTCTGTACTCTTTGATCAGCGGCGGCCTGTCGGCATTTCTGACAGTATCTACGTATTTTACTCTTCAGAAATCATCCGCGACAGGAACGGCATTCCCGAAGGAATTCGCGGTCCAGAATGATCTGTTTGATTTTATCAGCCGCTTCTTTATCGGTCAGAACCCGAACATCCGTGACGGCATGGCAAATGTTTATTCCGGACTGTTCGTGCTGATCCTTATCCCGCTTTTCTTCCTTTGCAGCAAGATCCGCCTCCGCGAGAAGATTGCCTATGGCGTAGGCCTTTCGATCATGTATATCAGCTTAAGCAGCCGCATGATGACCTTCATCTGGCACGGATTCCATTTCCCGAACCAGATCCCGTACCGTCAGGCGTTCCTGTTCTCTTTCCTTATGGTCGTGATGGGATACAGGGTCCTTCGCAATCTCAGTTCTTTTACCAAGACACAGCTGATGGCGCCATGTCTCTGCCTGATCGCATACCTTATCCTGTACGAAAAGATCGGAGAAGGACAGGAGGGATATCTTCAGATCCTGCTGACTTTCGTTTTCCTGATCATGTACACGGTGGTCATGCGTGTGATCGGCGAGAAGAAGAGAAGTGCGATGTTCCAGCAGATCCTCCTGTTCTGCGTGCTTTCCGCTGAACTGGTTGCTGCGACTTTCTCCACGGTCAGCCTCGTGGCTGCACATGAGAGCTTTACCGGATGGGATTTCTACGGATCCCACTATGATGAGGTCCAGATGCTGATGGAAGAATCGGAAGCGAAAAACGAGTATGGTTTTGAGCGTTCGGAGATCTACCCGGCTTACATCTGTAATCAGCCGGCTCTTTATAAAATGAAGGGCATTTCGATCTTTACATCGACTGCCAGAGAGAGCTTCGTAAAGTTTGTCCGCAATCTCGGATTCCATAACAATGGTATCAACAGCATGCGTAACTTCGGATTAACGAAAGTTACCGCCACGCTCCTCGGTGTCCGGAATATGTTCGATATCTACAAGACTTCTCCGATACCTCAGGGATTCGAGCAGGTGGAAAATGAAACAGAACTCCGCCAGTTCGTCAACCCGGATTCGCTGTCTGTCGGATATATGGTAGATCCTTCGATCCTTACCTATAAGATGAACCAGACATCTGTACCGTTCCTTTCCATCAATGCTTTTGTAAAGAGCATGGGTGTGAAAAACGATGTTTATATTCCGATGAAGGCCAGCTTCGATATGGTCGAGGGCCTCGAGGCAGATGGCGGACAGGAGAGGACCGGCTACAAGTTCACGGTAGAAGACGGAAAGACGGCATCGCTTGTGCTGACTCCGATCGATCCGGAGAAGGGGGACCATCTCTATCTGTATGTTGTTTCCAATAAGCCGCCGAAGGTTACGATCAATGAGCAGAAGATGCAGCCGTTGGAAATGAAAGAGACGAAGATCACGGCTAGAGCTTATCAGATCGTGGATCTGGGATACTATGATCCGGAATTTACGAAGGTTATTACGCTGGACTTTAAGGATAAAGAACTGAATGGAAACCTGTGGGTCCAGCTCGTCCGCTCGGATGAGACGGCATATCAGGAGATGGTCGATGTCTTAAGCGATGAGCAGCTGAAGGTAACATCCTACGACTCGACGCATATTGATGGTGTCATTACTGCAAAACAGCCGGGTGCCATGTTCCTCACGATCCCGTACGATGAGAGCTGGACAGCGACAGTTGATGGTGTTGCTGCCGAGATCAAGCCGATCGACGATGCTTTCATGGCGATAGAGATGTCATCCGGGACGCATACGCTTCAGCTTACGTATCATCCGACGAAGTTCAAACTGTGTGTCTTTATCTCTTTAGCATCCTTGGTCGCACTGATCGTCTTTACGCTTACCAGAAAACTCTTTGAGCATATCGATTACAGAAAGAGCCTGGAGGAAGCGGAGGATACAGAAGAGACAGACGGCCAGGAAGAATCGCCTGCCGATGAAAAAGAAACTGCGCTGCCGGAGGAAAAAGACCCTGATGTTTCCACGGAAGAGCAGCCGGAAGAGTCCGGGGCAGCCCCTGAGGAGAATGAGAAGAATAGCGAGAGTGTTTCTCCGGAAGGATCGGAGGAAGCATGAAGAATCTTCGGAAGGATAACAGGATCACGTTCAGTGAGACCAGGACGAAGGTATGCCTTCTTTTGTCCTTCTTTCTGCCTGTTCTGATCCTGCTTGTTATCGCATTCAAGTTTAAGATCTATCCTTTCAGCTCAGACTGTGTGATCACGGAGCCGATGCAGAAGACTTATCTTCCGGTGATTTCCGAGCTCCGACGGAAGATCTTCGCCGGAGAATCCCTGTTTTACTCCTGGAATGTCGATGGAGGAAGCAATTTCTGGGCATGGATCGGAGCATATGCTGCAAGTCCTTTTGCCTTGCTTTATCTTCTTTTCCCGGCAGACCGCATCGCTGAGGCGACACAGATCATATTTGCGCTCAAAGCCGCAGTCGCTGCACTTTGCCTCTTTGTTCTTTTCTGGAAGAAAGAGAATGTGGTATCTCCGGTCAGTGTCGGTCTTTCCGTTGCCTATGGCCTTTCTGCTTATGTTCTGACATATTCCCAGGAGCCATGGATCCTCGATACCGTGATCCTTCTCCCGCTTTTGATCCTGACGCTTTGGAATCTGATCCTCGGGAAAAGAAAGTGGATGTTCACCCTGACGTGTGCACTTACTGGTATTACCTGCTGCCACGCCGGTGTTTATATGCTTCTGTTTGTTATCATCATGTTCCCGCTTCTTTATATTGAAGCCCGTCATGAAGACCTCAAACTGGCGAAACTGTCGGATATTATAAAGGACTTCTTCATTTTCCTGTGTCTGGGCCTCGGCCTTTCCGCTTTTGTCTGGTATCCGTCTCTTCAGGCGCTGTGGAAAACGGCTCCCGGAAACGAAGTGATCCATTTCGCTTCAGATGCAAAAGTGGAACTGAAGAGCTGGGACTTCCTTGAGCGGCTGGCTTTTGCACCATCGCTTGTTTTTCCGTCGGATGCATCGCAGCTCCCGTCGATCTACTGCGGCATTTTCCCGATCGTGCTGGTGATCCTTTATGCATGCTCCGGTAAGATCCGTTTCTCCGAAAAACTCTATGGATTCTGCACTTTGGCATTCATATATCTCACCATGTGCTTCCGTTTGTTCCAGTTTGTGATCCACGGCCTGCATTTCCCGATCACCGGACAGTATCCTCAGGCGATCCTGTTTACGTTCCTGATCATGTACATGGCCGGCAGACTGCTGTCGCGCGGCAGCTTTATGGAGGACCGGAACCATCTGTGGCTGGCGGCAGCACTTGTTCTCGCATTCATGGCATTCCGTGCGACCATTTCGAAGTCGTATTCCTATGCGTCCTTTGGCTCGTACATGGCGGTTGTTTTCCTGATCATCTACTTTGCGACTACTTTCCGGATCCATACCGGACCGAAAAAAGAGAAGACTATTTGGATGAGCCTTCTTGCGGTATCTATGGTCATAGAGGCGGGACTGGCATTTTATCGTCCGGTCAAGGAAAAGTACTATCACAAGACATATGTATATGAAGATGCGAGCGTTTCCCGGGCAGCGGCAGAGGGATTCGGCATTAATCCTGCCGAGACCGGAAAGACACAGAAGGATGTCTATAAACTGGACAAAACGATCCTGTACAAGAAGCCGGATAGCGAGGAGCAGACTTTTGCTTCTGAAAAGAAAGAGATCTCCCCGAAGGGAACACGCTTTTATATCGAAGATCCGACTTGGGAGAACTATGGTCTTGTTTATGGTGTTCCATCCCTGAACTCGGAATCTTTTATGACGTCGATGCGTTTCTCCGAGGTCCTTCGAAACCTCGGTATCAATAGCTCTTCCGACGGAAAGAACATTCTCCTTTCAAGAGGAACGCTGGTAACGGATACCTTTTTCCAGTTGAGAAAACTCGATTCGAGAAGATTCTCTGCGGAGGAACAGCAGGAACTGGCGGCAATCGCTACGAACGGTTTCTTCGTGACGACTGAGAATATCAACGAGGATCTGTTTGTTAATGATTCCCCGTTTGAGGCCCAGAACAATCTTGCTAACCAGCTGGCTTCAGTAAAACCGTTTTCCGAAGTGAAAATGGAAGTGGTAGAGATGAAGAATATTAAGCAGGAGGATGGTGCTTTTCGGGCGGTAAAGATCGGCGAACGGGCGAAGATCGTCCTTGAGTCGGAGGATTATATTTCCGATCCTAATATACCTATATATATTTACTGTTCCTGCGAACAAAAAACCACGATCGAAACGAAGCTTCTGGATGTTGATGGCAATCTTCGTTTCCAGAACAGTTTCAACTCGGCTTCCGGGTCATGTCTGAAACTCGACATGAAGAATTCGAAAGACCGGAGGCTCCATATCGAGATCACTGTCTCAAATCCGGAAAAAAAGAAATTCTTCTTCTTCGCTGCACGTGAGGACAGAGAAAAAATGAACTGGTTTCAGACTGTTACCAGAGATTCCGGATGGAAGATGACCGAGCTTGGCGATGGATACGCGAAGGGAACGATCGATACGCTTTCTTCCGGTCACGTAGTATGGTCGGTTCCCGCAGATGACGGCTGGACAGTAACGATCGACGGACAAAAGACCCGGGCATTCTCCGCTTATAAAGCATTCCTCGGTATCCATATTCCTGCAGGAACGCATGAGATCACGATCCGGTATACGCCGGTCGGATACCGGACAGGTGTTTTTGTCACATGCGGATCAGTTCTTCTGATGGTTTTCCTTTCTGTCACTTTTATCATTCCGAAGAAAAGCAGAAAGAAAAAAGAAGATCCGGCGGAGAAAAAAGAATCAGGGGAGAAGGAGACTGAAGTATGATGAACGAGAATCTTTTTCCCATGACGTTTGTTGTTTTTGATATGGAGTGGAATCAGCCGATCCCGTATATCCCGTCTCCGATCGATCCCAAGGTCCTGCCGGGGGAGATCATCGACATAGGTGCGGTAAAGGTGCAGATGCTCTCCGAAAATGAGTATATTCTTTCCCGGCCTTTTTCCGTGACGATCCGTCCTGTTTATTACCGCATCATGAACAAGCAGGTGTCGAAGGTCATCAACAAAAGTACGGATGATCTGAAGAGCGGTATGCCGTTTCTGGATGCGATCAAACAGTTTATGGACTGGTGCGGGGAAGATTATGTTCTCTGTGCCTGGGGAGATTCGGATATTTCGATCCTGCGGTCAAATCTAAAGATCCACGGTCTATCCTCTGAGATCAACGACAGGTTCCTGGATATCCAGCCGCTGTTCGGAAGAGTTGCAGAAAATACATCCCAGCAGAGATCTGTCGCATATGCGGTCGATTTCTACAGGATCCCGAAGACGGATGACTTTCACAGTGCTGACCGTGATGCATGGTACGAAGCCCGGATACTGAAAGAATCCCTTATCGATTACTTTGCGATCCGTGCGCGTGGTACGGAAACGGAGCAGACGTTCCCGAATCTACGGACCTATATCTCCAATCCGAATCTGACTACGCAGAAAAAATGGAAAAGCGAAGCGTTTCCTTCTGAAAAAGCCGCTTCGGCAAAAGCACTGGAAGAAAAGATGGTCTGCCCGATCTGCGAATCAGAGCTTTTTGGAGAGATCAACTGGTTTGCTTCCGGACATTCTTTCTTATCTTTGTGGCAATGTCCGACCCATGGTGCCCTTTCAGGCAGGATCCGGATCAAGAGAACTCCGAAACAGGATTTTTATGGAGCAGGTCAGCTCCGGTTCGTAAATGGAAATGCAGCCAGATATGTTCGCGAAAAATGGCAGGAGAAAAATGAAAGGAGAGAAGAATGCGAAGAAGTTGCCACGAAATGTGGCGAACATTGTGAAGAAATGTGAACTTGCCAGCAGAAAGACTTCCTTTTTGCATTTATCTAAATATAATGATAATTAAGTATAACCAATAAATGTAACCTAGAAGACTTGAATCAAAATTGAGACAGAAAATTGGAGGCAACCGAGATGAAGTTGTTACAATTAGATAAGTGTCATCAGAGAAACAACAAACGAGGCGGCATGCTCGTCATCGTTCTGATGATCTTTGCAGTTTCACTTATCCTCATTTCATCTGCAATGACGATTACGCTTTCCAGCCGTTCCCGCTATTATGCAGACACGGAACGCAGCCAGGAGAGACTGACTCTTACCTGTGCGGCTGAGGCAGTTATCGACGCAATCGAGATGCAGGAGATCACAGACGATCAGCTCGTCAAATTGTCGCAGAACCCGTCAAAACCGCTCGAGATCACAGGCGCCAGCAAGACCATTGCTAAAGATGGTGCGGAGGCAACCAATGGTAAAAACATTGCACCTGGTCTTACCGGTAAAGACAAGAGCAGAACAGTTATGTATGTTAAGCCGGCAGGCGGTTCATCTAAGGATCTTATCCTCGAGTTCAGCACAAAGATCGATGTAACTAACTATGAGAATGCAAAGGCTGAAAACCTGACTGTTTACTTAGAGTATTTTGATCCGCCGAAGGTAAATATCTGCGCGAACATGGTAACTCTGGGTGATAAGAACAGCACAAACAAAGTTAACCGTATCTGGGCAACAGGTAACGGATACACTGGTCAGTCCGGATCTTTCATGGTTTTCCATGGTGATTGTGATGTTACAAATGAAGCATATTCCAGAACTCCGGTTGTATTCACAGGAAAAGCTTCTTCCGGTGGTGCAGGAACATACTTCAAGAATGACGTTATCCTTTATGGTCCTGATGCATCCCTCGATGCTACCAAATCCTACGGAAATGGTATGCAGATCGGTAACAACAACACCGGCAAGGATCAGGGTGGTGTATTCTTCCTTGGTGTAGGATGCGAAGGCACAGCAAAAAGACAGAAGATCTTCTCCGGTAGTTTCCCGGAGTACCAGATGGGTAACATTACTACTTATGGTGCATTCTTCTACTATGCAGAAGGTAATCTGAATATCGAAAGTACAAATGATCGTGGTATCGACTACATCGTTAAGGGTAAGGGTGTCAATGTTACAAACAATGGCGGATATCAGACAACAACTCAGCTGAAGACCGATGGTGGAGAAACCACTTGGAAGAGTTCTGAATGGGAAGTTGCCAGCACTTCTAACGGTGGAAATGTAACTGGTAGAGATCAGGCGACGATCGATACGAATGTTAAGAAACTTACTGACAAAGCTAAGGCATATCTGAATTCTGATGCGCTGCATACAGCTGCAAATCAGAAGATGCCGTCTCCGTCTGCATATCAGACGAAGTTTATTGATGATCCTTCATCCGGATTCATGGCTGCATCTGATACAACATACATTAATGGTGCTGAAGGTACACTTCCTGCCGGCAAGTATGAGATGTATGGAACATATTCCGGTGGACGTGTTCTGAATATCGATCTGAAGGACGGAAATGCATCGATCTATATCTCTGACGATACAGTATTTGAGGATTTCAGATTGAATGTATCCAACAAGACCAACAATAAGCTGTACATTATTATTGCTAACGGCAAGAACCTTACAATGAGCTATAACGCACAGGGTATGACAGGTGGTCTTTCTTCTTGTGATCAGCGCCGTGCTTCGATCGAAGGTGCACGTGCAAAGTGTAATATCAACCTGCAGAATTACGAGCTTTACGGCAGTTCTGATGGAACAGACTATCGTCCGAAGCCGGGTCAGGCTCCTGCAGCTGTTATCATCGGTCTTGGAAAGAATTATGTAACAGTTGATGGTGGTGGATGTGTATGTGATGCATACGTTTCTCTCGCAGGCGATGGAACAAGTGCCAGCACATTCAAAGTAAGTGGAAACGCTCTCTTCTATGGACGTTTCGAGAGTGATAAGTTCGATGCTAACTCGAACCCGATCGGTCTGGATTATTGTCCTGGACTCGATGAAGAAAGCAATCCGGATAAGCCGCTCTCCACACATTATCGTGCAAAGAGCTATAGCTACCACTATTGATGATCCTCGTTGGGACGATTAAAAGTAAATAACTTCTCAACAGAAGACAATCATGGGGGGCTCGAAAGAGCCCCCCTAATAATTTGCCTGGTTTCTGTTACATCAATTTACCTGATGAGATATTAGGATAGAAAAAGAATGAGCAGATCGAAAATAGGGACCCGTAATTAATCCAATTACGGGTCCGTTTTCTTATATCGCTTTAAATGCGAATAAATGCCGCATAAAACGCTTGAATGATAGAGAAAGTATTCGGATATGTACCAGACGGATTAAGAAGCGTATAGGCCAAATATTGCGTTTAAAACAAACATGTCATTATGACCAGCACCTGTTCTTATATCAGAACAATATCTCACCTGAACCGGATCTAGCAACTGATTAGAATAGTTCTATCCTAATCAGTATTATCAGAATCCCATTACCGGGACTATAAAAAGAGAATTAATATGAAAAATAAGAACGATAAGAAAAATATGGAATAGTATAAAATACCTCGAAAGACTTCTGTAAGAACGCTTTATGACAGCGCAGGAGAGCTTTATTTGACTGATGGTAGGGGGAATATAGTGTGAGTGTATCTGAAAGGCTGTCTGGCCGCGTATGTGGCAGAAACAAGCAAGCTGCAATACGAAAAAATAGAAAGACCATCTTCACAGATGGTCTTTCTATTTGAGTTTGTGTTTGAGTTTGTGTTTGTGTTTAATAGTTTGTTACGTCACTGCATTAAGTGTGAACTGACAGGAGCCCTCACCATTAAGCTTAACCATATTTCCGGCTTTGCAAGACGGGCAGTAAACTGTAACTTCATCTGTATAAGCAATACCCGAAGACGGATATGCATTATCTTTAAGTTCGATAACTACTCTAACAGTTTTGCTGGAGCTATCTGTATAGAACTTAAGTTTAACACCCCATTTAGCCTTATCTGAACCAGCGTGATACTGGGAGAAGCCCGGAAGTGCGTTGGTACCGTTGATTAAGACATACTCGCCTTTTTCATCAACCGTAATCGAGTCACCCTTTTTAATGCTTGTTGCATTACAGAGGTTGTTCTGGATAGCTTTAAGAGTCAGAGAAGCATAATCATGCATATCATTTACTACAGTAACTTTCAAATGGCTGAAGTTAACCGTTCTGAAAGTAGAGTAGAGGTAGAACGACATCATCATCATGATCGCAATTACCAGAACCATCTCAAGAAGAGTGAAGCCGGATCTACGATTCTTCTTTTTCTTATTCAAACGAATCATTGACTTACACCCCCTTAAGAGAATCTTGTACTATATGTACAACCTGGCTCAGTACATTTTGCAATGATGATCTCATTGTTGCTTGCATCTTTTGCCTTGTAATATCCAAGAACCTTCGGACTTGATCCATGATGATTACAAACTCTAGCTACATAAGTAAAACCATGGCGGTTTGTAGTAGCGGAGAAGTTTGCATCATCAGTATACGCAGATCCGGAAGAGAAAATGGACATTCCTGAATTCTCTACAAAAGCATGAACCTGAATAACACCAGTATAGCCCTGTCCTTTGATCATTAGAGCTGTGGTCGAATTTCCACCAGAAATTCCGGTTGTATTCTGACCCATCGTTTTATAACAATTACCTGCATTTACATTACTAACTCTTTCAGCCAGTGCAGTATCACCAGCATAATTAAGAGTTGTCATAAAGCCTTCATATGAGATGAGAGTTACGATGAGTAAGAGTGCAACCGCTAACATAGTCTCAAGAAGCGTAAAACCGCGCTTGGACGATTTTGTATAACGAAACATCTTCGATTCCTCCTTTAAAACCCAGCATCTACAAATGCACTGTTACTTGCTGCATTATTGGATCGGAATTCCACGCGTTCACTCGCGAGACTCGAAGAAGAATCGTTACTCTTGGAAACAAATCCATGAATGGACATACCAACAACCGCAGCTAAAATAACTATAATAGCGAGAACTAACACCATCTCTACGAGAGTGAAGCCACGCTTCGTCTTATAGATTCTGCTCATAATTTCCTCCAAGTATAACCGTGTACATTATATCACATGAGAAGTGATATGCAAATAGCCAATTGTTAACAAAAAGTAAAAAAAGAGGGGGCTCAAAGCCCCCCCCTGATTAAGTTTTACTAATCAATCGTCTATTAACCGAGGATAGAATCGATTTCCTTTGTTACTGTATCGATCTGATCGTTGTGCTCCTTGATGGAAGAAGTAGCGGACTTAGCCTTGCTGATGTACTGAGCAACGGAGAAGAATACTACTGCTGCGAGGATAACGATGATAGCGATAACGAGTACCATTTCAACGAGTGTAAAACCTTTTCTGTTCTTCTGAATCTTCTTCATAATAAGTTCCTCCTAAAATGTTTTTTTGAGTTTGTAATTACATTATAACAGGTCATTTTGAAAATGCAATAGCAATTTTGAAATTTCTTCACAATTTTGTGAAAAATTTTTCCAAAAGTGTTTTTGGCGCCCCCAAAACCATGAAAAACACCCTTGGATTTATTTATTCTTTTACATTATAACATGCACTGCGAAAAGTTCAAAACCTCTGTAATTAGGATGTTTGATCTGATTAGACATCTGCTTTGATGTGCCTCTTAATGTTGAGAAGGATAAATTGTTTTGATTGATGCCAATTGTGAAGAAATGTGAAGAGGGACCATCTCTCGATGATCCCTCTTACCGGATTTATTAAATTATGAATTATATTAGGAATTCGCCTGGTCATCATCCGGAACAGCCGGTAAACTATTTCCACCCATCTGAGCATTAAACTCATTAACAAGAGCATTATACTCTTCAGGTGTAATTGCACCGATCTTATATCTGATAAGAAGCTGTGCAAGGTACGGCGGAAGTGATTCAGCCTCCTTGAAGGTTTCCTCAATGTAATTCCATTCATAACCCCAGTGGCTCCATGCAGCAAACGGACGGTTAAGCTGGAACTGGAACTGGTTGAAGGAAATGAATCTGCCATAAAGCGGAGAGTCTTCCGGAACCTTATAGAATTCAGGATTAATAACTACAAAGTAGCTCGGGAGTCCTACCAGACCGCCTGTAGCAATGTTTTCTGCACCAACCCAGGACTGATAGAGCATGTTTGTCGGAGCAGGGGAAATACGATCGATCAGCTCATATGCATATACATCAACAGCTGCTGTGTATGTGCAGTAGCCCTGCTTCGTATCTTCGATACCAATCTCTGCGATCTTAACATAGTCCGGAGCATCTGTCTCGATTTTCTTAAGAGCAGCTACGAACTCATCATATCCTACGTATGTCTTGGTCTTGATGTCATTAGCGCTGTTGTAGCCATACTTCTGAGCTTCAGGGTTTGTTGCATTCGGATCTGCATTTCTCATCTGGTACTGAGAATAGAATACAGTATAAGGAATGTCGACCGGTACTTTTCCATCACCAACTTCATCGTGAGTCAGAAGGAATCCGTCTGTTCCGGAAACCTTAAATGTATAACGTGAACTCTTTACACGGTTGTCACTGATTTTTCCATCTGTCTTGATTACAGTGTCGTATGCAAGAGGCGTATTGCTTACTTCTACGATGAAAGGAATCTTCGCATCCTCAAAGTTCTTAAAGAGCTTTCTCTGAATAGAACCTGTGATAAGTTCCGGGAGAAGCTTTGTCTCAAGAGACTGAAGCTGTGCTTTCAGCGCTTCCTTCTCCTGGTCAAGCTGCTGAGCCTGCTGGATAATTGCATCGTTTCTAGCTTTTTCCTGCTCAACAGTTCTTAATTCATCTTTTACGTCGTTCAGTTTATCGACATTCTTCTGAATTACACACAGCCAGCAAACTGCGCCAAGTGCGAGAAGAAGAACAATAAACAGTAAGAATGTATCTCTACCGCCAGAATTTTTCATCAGGACTCACCTCCGTTATTTGCTGTATACATCAATTCGATGTTAGTATTGCCGGAAATCTTTCCACCAAGCTCGTTTTGGTTGATGATCTCGGTGAGTCTTTCAGGTGTTACAGCAGTACCATTGATCTTAACGTTTGTAAGCTTGTATTCAACGCCATCCTGACTGTAGGTTGCGATATTCGGCAGTGTGTAGTCAGAACCAACATTGAAGTGCTCAGTTGAGAGAACGGACAGAGGTGTAGGAGTCGCGCCATCAATAAAGGAAGCGTATGTCAGTGTTACATATCCCTTGAGCGTGCAGGTGAATGTGAAGGAGTAGTTCATATTACCGAACCACAGATCATTCTTCTTATAACCAAGCTCGATCGGATCAAAAGGCTTGATGCTATCTTCGATTGAAGCGAAGAGGCCTTTTTCTTCGAGAAGATGCAGATAATTCAGGGCAGACTCACGATTGATCGACTGTCCGGAGATAGTAACAACACCATCAAGATTATCATATGCAGTCATGACAGTATCATTCGGCATGCAATCTTTACAAGTTGTCAGGGTAGAAGAGGCAGCAACAGTCTTAGATGCAATCTTCGAATCCAGAGTGGAGATCTCGTAGTAGTAACTACGGAGCTGTTCAACCTCAGCCTGAGACTTATCTTTAGCTGCCAGACGCTGCTGGTATTCTGCAGAATTCATTTCCTTCTTGATATCGTTGATCTTGTTCTGCTTGTTCATGATCTGAATACCACAGACGATCCATACGATAAGGGTGATTGCCAGAATGGCAACCGTAGCCAGAAGGAAGATCGGGAATGCTGACGAAATTTGCTGAGATGTAGCAGAACTGAACTCTGAGAAGAAGTTCATGTCTTTTTTAGAAAAGTCATTTTTAGATTTTGCAAAACTCATAAACTCGCCTCCTTTCAGTTATCACGAATGAGTGCACCGCACGCATTCACATAATCACTAAGCAGGAAGTCCTTCGGGCCCTGAACTGTATTCAGAGAACCAAGGATCTCTACCTGTGTACCTAACTGGCGAGCCAGTTCTTTATCCATCTTCTTGTATCTTGCGCCGGATCCGTAAAGGAAGCAGGTGCTGATAGCATCGAGATGATACTTGGAGATCGAGAACTGAGCAGTTCTGGAGATAGCATCTGTAAGGCTCTTGAAGTAAGCCGATACAGCACTGTTCAGAGAAGGCTCGTCCTTAACGGTCTCGTGCCATACATCGATGTCGGCAACATCAACTGTGGAGATGCCTTCACCCTTTACAACCTGCAGACGGCGGGTAAGGATGGAAGACTTGTTTGCGGAGTTGCCCTGAACTTTCTTAACAGTTTCTGCAACCTGACGGACATTGGAGTGACCGAACTGCAGACGACGGGTAAGAACCGGGAATCCTTTATCGAGAACAGTGATGTTTGTTGTCTTCGAAGACAGCTCGATGAGAAGAAGCGTGTTCGAATTGATGTTTGTTGTTCCGTTGATCGTACCACTCTTAAAGAGCTTTCTGATCGCGTTCGGGTTAACATCGAGAGCAACCGGTACAAGCTGGCTGGTCTTCATCAGCTCACGGAAGTCATTCGCAACGTCCTTCGGGATCGCTGTAGCACGAACCTTATACTTCTGCTGCTTTGTCTCTTCGTCGAGTACTTTATCATAAATAATGTATTCTACGATCATATCGCGATTATTGGTGCCCTGACCTAAGATCTCGTAGCGAACCATATCACGGAGCTGATCGCCTTTAACAGCCGGGAGTTCAAGATCTCTTGTGTGAAGATAACTACCCTCAACCGTTAAAATTGCACGCTTGTCCTGAATGTTACTCTTAGCAAGCGCATTCTTCAACGCCATTACCACACCAAACTGGTCTGCGATAACGCCGTCTGCGATGGTGTCGGACTCG
>JAEEGL012328831.1_pt1 | contig 46450 bp, 29 predicted proteins | sample 9134231 | NCBI WGS metagenome assembly JAEEGL01 (sample SAMN16246548, study PRJNA631951) | gut metagenome | biome: gut microbiome; feature: rumen; material: fiber-attached | host: Bos | place: Iran: Karaj | collected 2018-10
CAGTTGGGAGCTGACCGGATGGCCGTTCTCTAGCAGGATTTCGAAGACCACATTTCCCTTGCCGTCCAGATGAACCGCCTTGTCTGACCAGGCGGGATGGCGCTTTCCCATCATGGCCAGGCGGAAGTCCCATTTGGTGCGATCCAGCTCCGTGCCGTCGAATTCATCGTTCCAGACCAGGTTCCAATTGCCCTCCGGCAGAAGGCTGTCTTCATGATTCTTGACTGCAATGTGTTGCATCATTCTCCCCTTGTCATGGCTTTCGGGGCAGCCGTGACCCCCCGAAAAGTCGTTTATGACGAATTATTCATAAGTTATTGCACTAGAATAAGATACGGAAACCTGCGTCTTTGGAGGCCTCCGCCCGCATGGAAAGGCTGAGAATGCCGTCGTCATTGGAGCAGACGCCCATGGTGACGCCGGGCACCTCCGCATGGCTCATGGAGAAGCCATCCGGAATCAGAAAATGCAGGGTGGCCAAATCGCCGGCGACCAGATGGACAATGCCTTCCAGGGCCTTGGTCTCCGGATTCCATCGGATGTCCTTCAGCTCCACGCCGCCTTGGGTCACATGGCGGTTGGTGGACAGGAACTGTGGCACGCCGCTCTCCTCATGGATGGCCAGCAGGCGGACGCCATGGGGCGGAACGGCCATGCTGCAGGATTCCATAAAGATGTCTTGGAAGCTTTGGGTCCAGAACTCATAGACGGCGTAGGACCTGGAGGTGTCCAGACCCAATTCGGCGAAGTTGCAGGTGACCTCCTGTTCGGCATCCGACCAGTTGAAGAGGGCGACCACATCCCATTTGCCGAAGGGACGGACGATTTTCAGGTCCCACACCTGCACCAAATCGAAGACGGGATAGAGGTCCAGCGGACGGACGCTGCAGACCGGCAGGGTCTGCTGCAGCAGCCGCATGCGCTCCGGCGGCAGGGTGGCCAGCTTGTCGCCGGCGAACATCATCTGGCCGGGCAGGGAGACGATGGTGGCGGTGACCCGTGCCTCCTCCAGACTGTGGTAGGTGCCCACCAGCAGGCAGTCCGGATCCAGATAGAAGACGATGTTGTGGACGAACATCTGGTTCAGCGTGGCGTTGGCCTGGCTGAGGATGTTCTCCCATGTGGAGGGCATGTCGGGGGCCACGATGTCCGCTCCGGAGCGGGAGGCGTCGGCCACGAGGGCGTCGGGTCCGGTGGCATGGCCCTGACAGGCCAAAAAGACCCGATCGGGGCCAATTCCCTCGCGGAAGGCTTTGGCGCACAGCTCGAAGGGGTTGGGGCAGGCAGGGTCCTTGAAGGCCGCGCGCACGGGCTCCATTTCGTAGAGGTGGGCGCAGTAGCTGGTGCCGCGGCCGGACATGCCGTCGATTTTGAAGAACTCATAGCCCCATTCCCGCGACATGCGCTGGAAGAGCTCCCGCAGATGCTCCCGAACCTCTGCATTGGTGGGGTCGATGGTGTATCTTCCGTTCCAGCAGGGAATTGGCTTCCCTTCCGGATCATGGAGGAACCAGTCTTTATGGGCCTCGTAGAATTCGGTTGAGCCAGTTCCGAAGGGGGCCACCCAGATGCCTGGCCGGAAGCCTATGCGGCGGATTTCGTCCGCCAGGGCCTTCATGCCCTCGGGGAACTGGACGGCGTAGGGCTTCCCGCTGAGATTGTCGAATTTGGAGACGGGCAGATGGTCGGAGTTGTCCTGCCACGACTCGATGGACCAGAACTCCAGCCCATAGGGACGCAGACTGACGGCGCCGATGCGGGCCTCATCCAAGTTCTCCTTGGAGCCGGCTTGATCAAAATAGGTGTTCCACGACATCCAGCCCGTGGGGGCGGAGGGACAGCGTTTGCGGTCAATGGGAGAATAGTAGGGGACATAGCGCTTGCGGTAGTAGTCGGTCTTGACCTGGAAGGCGAAGGTTGCCTGGCTGGCCTGCCGAATGTCCAAGGCGAACTGCAGGGCGAAGGCGCCGTCGTCGATGGTGGTCAGCTGGAAGGGGGCTTGGCTGTCCAGTTGGAGGCAGCAGTCGGTTTCGGGGGCGAAGAGGGAGTCGTTGAAGGGACTGTCCGCCGGACCGGAGGCCATTTGGATGACGGTGATTGATTTGGGCGCGCGGGTGCGGCATGCAAAGGCCCCCGCCATCCGAATGGTTCCATCGAAGAGAAGCCTGCCGGGGAAGGATTGGGCGGTGCGATGGGCGAGCTGCAGTTCCACAGCGTCTCCGTCCTCCGCGAAGATGAAATAGCCCTGAACCTCCCGTTTGGGATTCCGTAGGGTGAAGCGGTCCGGCACCCCGTCTTTTGAAATGTCCAAAGTCCAGCCGGGCTCCGCCATCTCAAGGGCCAGTCTCCCAAAGATTTGGACTCCTGTCGCGGAATGGGCCAACGTCAGTTGTGAAGAGGTGGGGTCAAAGGAAATCTGCCAGTTTTTCGTCTGCATATGCATGCCTGTGGGTTGTTGTCTTGAAACGGACTTCGCTGGAAAGGCCGCTTGTCCTGCCAAACGCAGGGCGGGACATGGCCTTTCAGTCAACGGACATATAATATCTGCCCTTTGTCCAAATTCGCAACAGCGCGTCTGACAGAAAATGCGGTTTTCATCCGTCTCCACGGCCATGCCTCAACGATTGAGACGCTGAGGCCCCTTGTGTTGGATAAACTTTACATTCAACTACAGTAAACCGAATTTGGCTTCTCTTGGGAGGGCGGAATACGAAACAGAGAAATCTGTATAAACACCTTGTTTACAAGTAGTTAGCACATAACAAAAGCCCCAAGACCAAAAGGACTTGAAGGCTATTGAAAATGGGATGGTCATGGCAATGCCATCTCCTTCCACCCGTCGATGCGACCTTTCGCAGAGTTGAAGTTGACGCCGATCATCCGGATGGGAAGCCCGCAGGACAGGAATTTCTCGTAGTAATGTTTGTCTACAATCTGGGCAATGGCCTTCTTCGCGCTCTTGTTCAATTTGAACTCGAAGATATAGACCGCCTTCGTCGTGCGGATGTACGCGTCGATGCGGCCTTCGTTGGTGCGGGATTCGGTTTTGACGCTGCTTCCAAGGAGCAGGAAGGTGATGAAGAAGATGGTCTGGTAGTAGTGTTCGTCACCTCCGCGGATGTCGTATGGAATGCTGGCGAAATAGGATTCCAGAGTACCCATGAAGGTTTGCAAGTCATCGCGCCGCATGGCGTCCGTCAGTTTGAAGACCATGGAGGACATGGCGGAATCCTTGTAGCCGCTGTAGTAGGCCAGCAACTGGGTGTTGAAGGCGTCTTCCACTTCATGGTCGGGGAAGCCCAGCCTGAACATGCTTGAGCCCAGAGGCCCCGGCAGGACCTCCTTGATGGTGAGGTAGCCTGTCTGCCAGAGCAGTCCAAGAGGGTCGATGTTGTCCACCTCGTATGCGCCGAAGGCCAAAGAGGAGATAGGGACGGTAAGTGCCTGCTCGAAGTCGAAACGCGTTGTCTTGGCTAGTTCGAACAGGACCGTGGTCACACCTGTAGTGCCCCAGTAGTTGTCGAACTCGTATTTCTTGCTGAAGAAACTGGAGATGGAGACGGGATTGCAGACATGGATGTCCGCCTTTGAAAACCGGTACCCGTCGTACCAGGTAAGCAGCATCCGCATCAATTCGTCGACAGACACCCCGTTGGCTTTCGCCGCCTCGACGATTCTGTCCGCGAAATACCTTCTCACCTCTTCTTCCGTAAAGCCCAGCATGCTCGCATAATTGTCATCCAGCGTGATGTCCGTCAGGTTGTTCAGTTCCGAGAACAGCGACACATGGCAGAACTTGCTGACGCCGGTAACCATGGCAAGGCGGATGCTCGTCGAGCACTTTTTGATGCTAGAATAGAACCCCTTCAATATCGGCAGAATCGTCCTGCATCGCGTCTGGTCGGATATGTTGCTCAGAATGGGCTTGTCGTATTCGTCCACCAGAATGACGACCTGCCTTGTGTCTGAGGCTTTGGCCGCATCCCTGATAAGGTTCTCAAAGCGGACGGAGAGTCCGGTTTCGCGCAGTTCCACTCCAAGGTCGTCCGCCGATGCCTTGAGAAGATGCTCAAGATAGGCATGGAGTTCCTCCGGCGTCCTGCTGTCGCAATTCGCAAGGTCAAGATGGATGACGGGATGCGTCTCCCATTTGTAGTCCTTGCCATGGATTGCAAGTCCCTTGAACAGCTCCTTTTTCCCCGAGAAGATGGCCTTCAGCGTCGAGAGCAAAAGCGACTTCCCGAAACGGCGCGGACGGGACAGGAAATACATTCCCTTGGCGGGCCGTATCAGCTGCCAGATGTACTCCGTCTTGTCAACATAGAGGAAATTGCCATTTATCAAATCCTCAAATGTATATACGCTGGTGGTCAAGTCCTTTTCCATGCAGTCTGTCCTAATGTTGCATCTGCCCATACCTCATTGCCGCCTGCGCCTGATTCATTGTCCGACTTATCTTTTTTAATGTAGCCTGTAAAAGGAGTTTTTCCTCTTAGCTTCATGGTATTTCTTGAAAAAGGCCGCTAGAATCTGAAGGGAAACAAGGTCCAGGCCGTCTATCTTCAGGACGGTGCAACAAAAAGACAATTCAACTGAATCCATCGCTTGATTTCTGGAATGCAGATTGGATTATGATTCGGCATTCTCGCCTGCATCTGACAACTGGCGCTTGAGTTCCTCAATGTTGGGAAGAGCGTTGCGGAGTTTTTCAGGCATCTCGTCCGATGTCCGATAGGTTGCGACGCCCATAGGTTTCTGGAAGTCGCGGACAGCATACTCCACAAAGGACTTGTCTGCGGAACGGCAGAGGATGATGCCGACGGAAGGATTCTCATGGGGCTTGCGGACTTGATCATCCAAGGCCTGGAGATACAGATTCAACTGGCCAAGATATGCGGGCTTGAAGACTCCTTTTTTCAACTCCACCGCCACCAAGCAGTTCAACTCACGATTGAAAAACAGGAGGTCTATGAACAGTTCGTGCCCTGCCACATCAAGGCGGTACTGGTTGGATATGAAACTGAAATCGCGTCCGAATGTCATGATGAACTGGCGGATGTGGGTAACAATGGCGTGCTCGATGACTGGCTCATCGATGTCCTCTGGATTCGTGATGTCAAGTTCCTCGGTATTGATGAAATCCAGAAGATATTCGTCGCGGAACATTCCAAGTGCCTTCACTGCCAGTTTTGTCTCTGTAATTGCCGTGCCGAAGTTATTGGGCATCGTTCCTGAATGATGATAAATGTCAGCTTTCAACATGGAACGAAGCACATCCTTGTTCCAGCGGTTTGCCACTGCCGCATGGATATAGAAAAGGCGTTCCTCAATCGTCTTGGCCTTGACGATGATTTCCATGTGGTGGGTAAAGCTGATGGCAAAGAACTCCTCCATGTTGAATTTGTTCACCAGTGGCGAACAAATTGACCATTCCGCCAGAATGGGGAGAACTGCCGATAAGGCATCTGGCGTGTCTGTTTGCTTTTCTGAAGTGTTCAACTGAATGGGAACAACCAATTTGTTCGCCGCTGGCGAACAAATTAAGGACTGATGCCATTCTTCGTAGAACTGCCTCATTCTCCTTAACTGTACGCCGCTGAATCCACGCAGACCTGGCATTTCACGTTGTAGTTGCTCGGCAATGGCATTGGTGGCTCCGTCTCCCCAAATTCCATTACGTGTCTTCTGGGAGATGAAGCGACCTATTCCAAGATACAACATCAGCATGACGCGGTTGGAGTCGGCTGATGCGGCATACTGCGCCTGAAGTATTGCAAGTTTCAATGCTTTTACCGAGGCACTAATTTCCGTGTTCAAGTCTTGTCGTGAATTGTTATTTTCCATTGTCAGAAACCCTGTGTCTCCTGTTCGTGACGTCGGGTGGCCATGCGGGGTGAATTTCCTTTCCCCAGACACATTCATAATGTAGCATGAATGTCTATGGTTCTCTACTCACGATAATGAAAAAAGCCTATGGATTCGTTTTCCAAAACTGTTCTTCTGAGAAATGGCAATTTTCCACGTTTCCCCCTCCTTAACGGGGTTGGATTTCGGGAGTAGGGCTAGCCCACCATTCAGAGAATGTGGCGGCTTTCGGGAGGAAGATTATCTCAATAATAGTCGAATTTGGTTTCTCTTGGGAGGGCTGAAAACGAAACAGAGAAAGCCGTTTAAGAGCCTTGTTTACGGATAGTTAGCAAAAAAGAAAAAACCTTCAAGACCAAAAGGACTTGAAGGCTGTTGAAAACGAAATGGTCGGGGCGAGAGGATTTGAACCTCCGACCTCTGCGTCCCGAACGCAGCGCTCTAGCCAGACTGAGCCACGCCCCGACTTCTTTGTCAAAAGACATCTCTTACTATACAGCACTTTTGTGAAAGAGCAAGCCATGCCCTTTGCAAAAAATGGCCGTGAGTCGTGAAGGATTGACATCCGCGACGGATTCCCGCCCAGCCGAAGCGTGGGGGCAGGCGTGTTCAGCGGACTCCCGCGGAATCGTCACGAAAGTTTCATGAATTTTCGGGCGTTGTTGTAGAAGACATCCTCCAGCTGGCTGTCGTTCAGGCCGCAGGACATGACCCGCTGGATTTCCACGGAGGGATGGTGGAAGGGCGAATCAATGCCGAACATGACCCGTTCGGAGCCCACGGTCTCATAGGCGTTTTTGATTTGGCAGCCCATGGGCATGCCTGAAACTTCCAACATCAGATTGTCGAATTTCCGCGCCATGGTGATGCTGGCGTCGATGTAGACCCCGTGGCCGTGTCCCATGTGAATCATCACGATGGGCACATCCGGATGGCGCTCCGCCAGAAGGCCGATTTGCCATGGAAGGGAGAAGGGGGGATGGCCGCAGTGGATGAAGACGGGTTTGGCGTATTGGCGGGCGATTTCCATGATGGGATCCACCATGGGGGAGTCTGCGGTGAAGGCGTCGAAGAGGGGTTGCATCTTGACGCCCGCGAAATGGAAGTCCCGCAGATAGTGCTCCAGCTCCTCATAGGCGGGCTGGCCCAAGTTGGCGTTCACCCAAAACAGCGGAATGACGGCCTGGGGCAGCTTTCGGAAGGTTTCCAGCAGTTCCGCGTTCAGATGGGCGGCGGCGGGGCAGAGGATGGTCTTCTCGATGTTGTATTCGGCCATCTGGGCCATCAGCATGTCGCCGTTGAAGTTGACATTGAAGGGCGGCCCGAAGAAGCCGATGTGGGAATGGGCGTCGATTTTACGGAATTGCGCAAAGGAGGATTCCATGATGTGCTCCTGAAAGAATAATGGGTTGCGGATGTGGCGCCGAGGTCATAGTGAATCTATAACGATTTATATAACATATTGATTATCAATGAGATATGAATAAAACGAGTAAGGTCCGCAGTCAAATGCGTTCATAGGGACGGATGCGCAGGCGGACGCCTAGTCGGTCGCAGATGGCGCGGCAGGCGGCCTGCTTTTCAGGGGAGGTGACGGGCTCCCCCACGATGGTCATGACCACATCGGGCACGAACTTCTTGATTTCCTCCGCAAAATGGAGCATGGCCGGATAGGCGGCGGCGCCAAATTTCGGTTGGCAGAGGGTCAGATACTCCTCCGGATCCGGCGTGTTCAGGCTGATGGACACCGTGTCCACCAGTCCCTTGAAGCGCGCCTCCGTGGGTCCGCCCGCGATCAAATCCGCTAACCCATTGGTATTGACGCGGATAGGGATGCCGTTCGCGTTCTCCTTCAGCCATTTCGCCACTTGCAGCAGGGCGTCCAGCCGCTCCGTGGGCTCTCCATAGCCGCAGAAGACCACCTCGGGATAGCGGCTCAAATCCCATTGGGCAAAGGAGGCCACGATCTCCTCAACCGTCGGTTCCCTCTCCAGCCAAAGGGATGGGGAGCCATAGACGCCGGGTCCGTGCTTGCGCAGACAGAAGGTGCAGGCGCAGGGACAGCGGTTGGTCAGATTGACGTAAACGGCATTTTTAACTTGATAAGTGATGGTCATAGAATCAAATCCTCCAAAACGTCCTCAAAGGCCAATCCGTCCGCTTCCGGAAGCCCCAACTCCATGGTTCGGGTCACCGCCTTCGCCACAAAGGCGCTGGCGCGACGGACGGATTCGACGAAGGGGATGCCATTGACCGCATCGGCCACAATGACCGAACTGAACACGTCCCCCGTGCCGCAGCGCTCCGTGCCAATCCGCCGCTGAGGCAACAGCGCCGTGGCCTGACCGGGCTCATGAACAAAATTGATGATGTCGTCTCCTCTGGAAATTCCTGATATGACGATTCTTGCGTTATGATGTCCACTAAGTTCGCCGCATAGGTCGGCCAGCTCTCCGTCCGTCATCTCTGAATTGTAGGGCCATCCGGCCAGGGCGCAGGCCTCCGTCAGGTTGGGGGTCAGGATGTCCGCCACATCCAGAAGGCTTCTCATGGCGTTGGCCAGATCTTGGTTGTAGGTGGCGTAGAGGCGGCCATGGTCGCCCATGACCGGGTCCACGACCACCTGCGTCCTTTCATCGTGGAACGCATGCAGAAACCGCTTGACAAAATCCACTTGGGGAATGGAGCCAAGGAAGCCGGTGGCGATGGCGTCGAAGCGCAGCCCCAGCCGACTCCACTGGCAGATGTAGTCATCCAAATGCTCCGTGTAGTCTGTCCATGCATAACTCGGGTAATCGGTGTGGTTTGTGAAAATGGCCGTGGGCACGGGGCAGCATTGGACCCGCAGGGCGGAGAGGATGGGAATGGTGACTGTCAGCGAACAGCGCCCAAAACTGGTGAAATCGTTGATGACCGCCGCCTTCTTCTGCAGATTGTGGTTCGTTGACATGTTGTGTCCCCTTCTGAGGTATGGCGTGGGCGTCTGAGATTTGGTCATGGCACCGTCTGATTCCATTATATATAATATGGTATAGATGGTATAGACGCAAAAAGGAAAACCGTCATGCACGCCGTGGGGCATGCATGACAGCAAGATGTTGAAGGGACAATGGGTATTGGTGCGGCGGGGAGGCGGCGATTATTCGCCGTAGACCACGCAGCGGTAGGTGCCCAGAAGGCCGAAGACGTTCTCCACTTCCCAATCCACGTGGTGGATGACCGTGATGCCGCCGTTCTTCGCCGCGGCGTCAATGGAAGCGTCTCCCGTGGCGACCAAACCCAGAACCGAACGGCACTCCGCCTTGCCGACCTTCAGATTGGCGGCTTTGTCGCCAGACACGGCCACGGGGAGTTTCAGCTGAAGATAGGCAAGACCCTGGGGATAGGGGGTGGCGCAGCCCGTCAGAACGACTGTGGCCAATATCGCGATACCAGTCAATAACTTCTTCATGTTGTCCATCCTTTCTACATTGTGGAGTAAACCAAGTTGACTCATGATATATTTCAAACAATTAAATTAATATATTTTCATCGTGTTCATTTGCCAACTGCAACTATTCAGAATCTGTGGCCAATGAATGCGGCTGCCATGATGGTAATTTGGCCGTTGGACTGTGGAGTCATGGGAGGATGCATGGACATCGTGAGAGATTTCGTCATTTGCTCCATTCTTTTGAATTTGATGAGGTTGCAGGATTGAGTATGGCCATTTACGGATTATAGTAAACGACAAAAGCGCGGCGGTGGCCGCGCAGAAACGGACAGAGGCAATGAAACTATCGGAAATACTCAATCCAGGCCTGATTTCCGTGGATCTTCAGTCCACGGAAAAGCCAGAGCTGTTCGAAGAAATGGTTCAACTGTTTGTGGATGAGAACCTTATCAGCGATGCAGACAAGGCGGTTGATGTCCTTCTGGAGCGGGAGCGGCAGATGTCCACCGGCGTTTCGCTGAATTTGGCGCTTCCCCACGGCAAGCTGGAGGAAGTCCACGACGTGATCATGGCGTTGGGAATCTCCCGCAAGGGCATCGACTATGATTCGCTGGACGGGGAGCCGGTCTATGTGGTCATTGCGATTCTTTCGGAGGCCGGCAATCCGGAGGCCCACATCGGGGCGTTGGTGGAGATCTCCCGCCTGTTTTCCATTCATGGCTTTTTGAACCGCATTCGGGCCGCGGAGACGCCGGAGCAGGTGCTGGACATCATCCGCAGCGAGGAATAGGCCATTCCCATGATGGAGGAGATTCTCAAGCGAATGATGGCGGCGGAAAAGGAAGCCGCGACGATGGTTCGAGCTGCCCAAAAGGAAGCAGACGCGCAGGTTCTGGAAGCCCGCCGACAGGCGGCGTCCCTTTTGGCGAACCGAGAGGGCGATATCGAGGCGGCTTGCGCGGAACTGCTGAAAACCCGCGATGATGCGGCCCGCCAGGCGAGGCAGGCCACGGAAGAAGATTTGGAACATACATTGAATCAACAACTTACGGATTTCAAGGCAAAATTGGAATCTCGAAAACGCGATATTTTGGAGGCGTTGGCCTACCCCTCCGTGCCATAAAGATGGTTCTTCCAGTCATCCAAACCAGCGACGAGTTTCTCCATGCCCGGTTGCATGGACTGTGGGCGGTGTCTGTCCATGGTGAGACCCTTCGGAGCATGACGGGACTGGGGAGCGTGGAGAGTCTGGAGCAGGCGCTGCATCCCTTTGGGGTGACGGTCGCCGACACCTTTCACCGCGGCCTGCTGATTCGGGAGCTGGAACGACTGGAGCGGGTCAGTCGCTTTCTGGAGGAGGACATGGCGGCGGTCTATCGGGTTGTGGCCTCCCATCTCCAGTTCCGAAACCTCAAGCTGCTGCTCCATCGCCACTTCTTTCCGGAGCGGAGCCGTCGGCTGGAGCCGCTGGTTGTCCATCACCGCTTTCTGCCGGAGCTGGATGTGCCTGCCCTGCTGGAAGCCGCGTCCACCAAAGACTTTCTGGCGGCATTGCCCAAATCACTGCTTCCGCGGATGAAGCCCATCGTGGAGGACATGGAGAGCTCGGGGGACATCATGGCGGCGGAATGCACCATGGACAAATTGTACTATGACCTGCTTCAGGAGGCCGTTTTCGGCGCCCGCTCCGCCTTCCGCAAGGCGTTGGAGGGACTGATGCGACAAATGGTCGATACCTTCAACCTGACCATCCTCCTGCGAAACGAACGACATTACGACTACGCCACCTCCCGACTGGAGAACCTGTGGGTGGACGGCGGCTCCATGACCGCCGACCTCCTCTCCCGACTAGCGGACATGGACGACCCGACCACCATGCTCTCTCGCCTTCCACGGCCTTACCGAGAGTTGTTGCTGCCGCTGCACAGCCAGGAAATCCATGTGAGCGAAAATGCGCTGTTGAACGCAATTTACCATCGGGCCCACGAGATGTTCAAGGCCTCCCGCAAGGCCTGGGGGGCGCTGGCCGCCTATCCCCTCCTTCTCCACGTGGAGACCATCAATCTGGCCCGCGTCTACGAGGGGATTCGTCTGGCCATGCAGCCGGAGGCCATCCAAACCATGATGATAGGACTGTGAGACATGTTCAGACCCCTGCCAATGCTCAAAGTCAATGTCCTGCTGCTTAAGCGGCAGGCGGCGGAGCTGGCGTCCCAGCTGGGGCGGAAGGGCTATGTGCATCTTGTGGACGCGACTCGGCAGACTCAAGAGTCATTGCTGAGGACCTTTGCACAGCCGGAGGCGGAGCGCAACCTGCAGGCCCTTCAGGCGCTGTGTGTCCAGCTTCACAAGACGTTGGGGCTTTCTCATGACCCCTCCTCCGAGTCCACCGGAGAATTGCTTCCCCTTGAGAAAATCAGCGAGGGGCTGAAGGGAATTCAGGCTGCGTTGCCGAAGGGCGGCCAACGGCTGTCTCCAGCCCGTCAGGCTGAGCTGGCGGCGGAGCATGGCCCCGCGTTGGGGAAATGGGCCGAGGCTCTGGACGCTCAGGAAGCCTATCTGCAGGGATGCCGCCAATTCGGCCAGGCCGCCAGCCTTTGCTGCGTGTCCGGCTGGATTCCAAAGGACAAGCTGGAGGACCTGAAACAGACGGTGGAGCTGTGCACTGGCGGCGCCTGTGTTGTGGAAGTCCTTCATGCAGAGGAAGATCCAGCTGTTCTATCGGGCAAGGACACCGTTCCGGTCACCTATGGCGACGGCGGCTGGCTGGCGGCCTTCCGCATGCTGGTGACCTCCTATGGGACGCCCAGCTACCAAGAGCTGGACCCCACGGCTTTCGTCGCCATCTCCTTCGCGCTGCTGTTCGGCATCATGTTCGGTGACATCGGGCAGGGCGCCGTGTTGGCGTTGGCCGGATGGTGGCTGCGACGGCGACCGCAAAAGGGGGCGGACACCCTGTGGCGGGACGGCGGCACGATTCTGATTGTCTGCGGCCTTGCGGCGACGCTCTTTGGCTTCGCCTACGGCAGTTTCTTTGGCTATGAAAATCATCATATTCTTAAACCATTGTGGCTTAATCCATTAGAACAAATGGACATTCCTCGGCTGCTGTTGACGGCCGTGGGTGTCGGCATTGTGCTGAGCAGCCTGGCCATTCTGTTCAACATCTTCAACCATATTATGAGACAGGACTATTTCGAGGGTATTTTCAACCGCAACGGCCTTATGGGGCTGCTTTTCTACTGGCTGGCCATCGGAATAGGTGTAACAATCGTGTTGACAGGGCGTTACGCCATTTGGCAGATTGTGCTTCTCGTGCTTCCGCTGGCGGTGCTGTTTTTGGCGCACCCCCTCCACGAGCTGGTTGGCGCCTCCCATGCCGCCGCGGGGGAGGAGAAGCCCAGCCTGTTTGCGCTCCTGTTGGAATCCTGCATCGAGCTGATGGAGACCCTGACGGGGTATCTAAGCGGCACGGTGTCCTTCGTCCGCGTGGGGGCCTTCGCCATCAGCCATGGAGCGCTCTGCCTGGCCGTCTGGTCCATTGTCCAGCTGATCCATCAGGTTTTCGCGGGCCATGGGGCGGTGGGGTTCGTCGTGTCCTGCATTGTGGTTGTTCTGGGCAACGCCTTGGTCATCGCCTTTGAAGGCATGGTGGCGTTGATTCAGGGCATCCGATTGGAATATTACGAATTGTTCAGCAAATATTTCTCCGGTGGCGGCGTGCCCTACGCCCCCTATCGGGCTGGAGCGCCGGCCGCCGAAGCAAACGCATCAAAGGAGACGTGACAATGACAGTGGGTTCCTTCAAGACAATGACGGTTTCCTCCATGATTGGAGTGTTTCTGGTGGGCTTCTTGGGCGCGGGCCTGGCCTGCCTGGCCGGAGATCCGGAGGCGGCGGAGGAGACGGCGGTGGCGGCGAAAGTCGTTGATCCCGCCTTGTACTACGCCATCGCCATCATCATGGTCGGCGGTAGCCTGGCCGCCAGCTTGGCGGTGGGAAAAGTCGGCAGCGCGGCCATGGGCGCGGCGGCCGAGAAGCCGGAGATGTTGGGCAAAGCCATTGCGTTCGTGGGACTAGGAGAAGGCATCGCCCTCTTCGGTTTCCTCATCAGCCTGTTCTTGGTCTTCAAAATCTGACGCCGCCGACGGGAGACCCCGAATCATGGCCTACCATATCATTGGAGACGCGGACACCGTTTTGGGCTTCCGTTTCGCGGGGGCCACAGGCGAAGTCGTGGAGACGGCCCCCGAGGCCGCCGACGCATTCCGCCGCGCCATCCGTGGCCACAAGACGGACATCCTTCTGATCACGGCGACGGTGGAAAACATGATTCCCAAAGAGGTTACGGCGCACCGCCTGACGGGTTCCGCCCCCTATCTGGTTGTGGTGGAAGGCGTTTGGGGCGGCGGAAAACCCCGCCAGAGCCTGGAAGGGCTCATTTCGGAGGCGGTGGGCATCCGCATGGACAAGGACAACCCGTGAGGTTCTGCAAGGAGAGGATGGACATGTCAGCACCATCAACACCAACCGTGCCATCAGCGGCGCCGTCATCATCGACGGCGGTGGCAGCGGCGCAGGAGGAGAATCTGCGGGCCGCCCTCTTCGGAGAGGCGCAGGCGCGGATCGAGACCATTCGCGCCAAAGCCAAGGCGGAGGCGGATCGCATCCTGCAGGAGGCGGAGCGGAATGTGGACACCGTTCGTCAGCAGCGGCTGGAGGAGGCGGAGCAGAAGGCGGCGCGGCAGCGCGCCAACGTCCAGAAGGAAGCCCAATGGCAGGCGCGGCGGCAGTGGCTGTCCCGACAGGAGCAGTGCGTGGAGGCCGTTCTGCGGGAGCAGATGGAGCGGGCCTGCGCCGGCGAGGGCATTGACCGAGCCCGTTCTCTGCGGCTGCTGGCCATGGAGGCCATGATGGCCATGGGCGAGGAGGACGCTGTCCTGACGATACGGCCGGCGGATCGGGACGTGGTCACGGCGGCGTGGGGTGAGGCGTTGGCCAGAGAATGCTTTGGCCCAGCCACTTCCGTCAAATTGAAGATTGTGGAGGACGCGTCGGTCGCCGGCGGGCTGATTTTGACCTCCAAAGACGGCATCCGCCAGTTTGATAATACGTATCCTACTCGGCTAGAACGACTTATGGAACAGCTACTGGACCTGGCGGTGGGTTGAGCAAGGGCCCGGGAGGCGATATCATGTCTGAAGTGAACAGTGCATCTGAAACCGTCATAGGGCGAATTGTCCGCGTCAACGGCCCGATTGTGGAGGCGGAGGGCATGGGCATGGCGGGCATGCACGATGTGGTGGAGGTCGGCGACCGTCGGCTCATTGGAGAGATCATCCGCCTGCGGAACGGCGTGGCCACCATCCAGGTCTACGAGAACACCAGCGAGATGCGGCCAGGGGAGGGAGTCGTCGGCACGGGCCGTCCCCTTTCGGTCTGTCTGGGGCCGGGACTGCTGGGCACCATCTACGATGGCGTCCAACGGCCTTTGGAGCGGATTGCCCAAGCCAGTGGCTCCGCCGTCATCCCCCGTGGCATCAAGGTGCCTCCGGTGGACATGGGACGGACGTGGCATTTTGTCCCGTCGGCCACGGTGGGGGAGCCTTTGGGGCCGGGCCAGGTCTTCGGAACCGTGCAGGAAACCGTGAGCATGGCGCACCGCCTCATGGTTCCGCCGGACATGACCGAAGGGATGCTGACCGACTTGCTCCCCGAAGGCGACTATGGCGGCGACACGGCCCTTGGCCATGTGACCACGGCGGCGGGAGCCGTCCAGCTGTTGGGCTTCTACCATTATTGGCCCGTGCGCCGTCCCCGTCCGGTCCGTGCGCGACTTCCTTTGGAACAGCCTCTGCTGACGGGACTTCGGGTTATTGACACCTTTTTTCCCCTGCCCAAAGGGGGCGCCGCCGCCATTCCCGGCGGCTTCGGAACCGGCAAGACCATGACCCAGCAGGCGCTGGCCAAATGGAGCGACGCCCAAATCATCGTCTACATCGGCTGCGGCGAGCGAGGCAACGAGATGACGGAGGTGCTGCGGGAGTTCCCCGAACTGACGGACCCCCGCAACGGCCGCTCCCTCATGGAACGCACCATACTCATCGCCAACACGTCCAACATGCCCGTGGCCGCCCGCGAGGTCAGCATCTATACGGGCATCACCATGGCGGAATACTACCGCGACATGGGCTACGATGTGGCCATCATGGCGGATTCCACATCCCGTTGGGCGGAGGCCCTTCGCGAACTCTCGGGCCGATTGGAGGAAATGCCTGTGGATGAAGGATTTCCAGCATATCTTCCCGCCCGTTTGGCCGGATTCTACGAGCGGGCAGGCCATGTGACGGCTCTTGGGGGCGGACAGGGTTCGGTCTCCATCATCGGAGCGGTGTCTCCCCCCGGCGGCGACTTCTCCGAACCGGTCACCCAGCACACCAGCCGCTTCATCCGCTGCTTTTGGGCTCTGGACAGGGACTTGGCCAACGCGCGCCACTATCCCGCCATCAGCTGGAAGAGCAGCTACAGCGAATATCTTCCCGACATGGGGACTTGGTGGACGCAGAGGGATGCGGAATGGCTTCATGACCGCAGCACGCTCATGGGCATCCTGCAGGAGGAGAGCAGCTTGCAGCGCATCGCCAAACTGGTGGGGAATGACGCCCTGCCGGACTCCCAGCAGCTTATCCTCCATGTGGCCGAAATAATCAAAAACGCCTTTCTGCAACAGAACTCCTTCGACGCCACGGACATGTACTGCTCTCCAGAGAAACAGGTCTGGATGCTGCGGCTTCTGGCCGGACTGGCCCGCCGCGCCATGGCTTTGATCCGCAACGGCTGCGTGCTCAGCGACATTGAGCGGATGGACGGCATGGAGCGCCTCATGCGCATGAAGAGTGAAATCGCCAACGGAGACAGCCAGGGGATGGCCGCTTTGGAACAGCAGGTCAATGACGGTCTGGAGCGGCTGGAAAGGAGCCTGAGCCGATGAAAATGCCTGGTCTGGAATACCGCGGCGTCAAGAACATCGACGGGCCATTGGTCTTCATCGACGGCATCCATGGCGCCGCCTACGACGAGCTGGTGGAGATCACCCTTGGCAACGGTGAACGCCGTCTGGGGCAGGTTCTGGACGTGACCACCTCCAGCGCCGTTGTACAGGTCCTTGGTGGCACGGAGTCCATTCAGCCCGCCGGAACGCGGGTTCGCTTTTTGGGCCATGCCCTGCAGATTCCTGTGGGCAAGTCCATGCTGGGCCGTGTGTTCGATGGCATTGGCCGCCCGAAGGACGGGCTGCCCCCGCCATTGGGTGCCCGGCGGCGGGACGTGAACGGCTCCCCCGTCAACCCCTTCTCACGAGAGTATCCGCGGGATTTCATCCAGACGGGTATCTCCGCCATAGATTTGATGAATACATTGGTCCGCGGACAGAAACTGCCCATCTTCTCCGGCAACGGCCTTCCCCACGACCGTCTGGCGGCCCAAATCGCGCGGCAGGCGCGGCTGCTCAACGAGGACGTGGAGTTCGCCATCGTGTTCGCCGCCATGGGCGTCAAGCACGATGTGGCCCGCTTCTTCCTCCGTTCCTTTGAGGAAAGCGGCGTTTTGGACAAGGTGGCCATGTTCCTCAGTCTGGCGGACGATCCGTCCGTGGAGCGAATGATCACTCCCCGCTCCGCGTTGACGCTGGCGGAGCATCTGGCCTTTGACGAGGGCATGCACGTTCTGGTCATCATCACGGACATGTCGAACTACTGCGAGGCGCTGCGGGAGATCGCCACGGCGCGGGACGAGATACCCAGCCGCAAGGGTTATCCAGGCTACCTGTACAGCGATTTGGCCTCCATGTACGAGCGAGCGGGGCGCATCCGCGGGCAGGAGGGGAGCATCACCCAAATGCCCATCCTGACCATGCCCAACGATGACATCTCCCACCCCATTCCCGACCTGACCGGCTACATCACGGAAGGGCAGATCGTGCTGGAGCGGGATATGCATCAGCAGGGCGTCTATCCGCCCGTCGCCAGTCTGCCCTCCCTTTCGCGGCTGATGAAGGATGGCATTGGAAAGGGCCACACGCGGGATGACCATCCTCACGTGGCCTCTCAGCTCTTCTCCGCCTATTCGAAAGTGAAGGACATCCGCGCTCTGGCGGCGGTCATCGGAGAGGAGGAGCTCAATCCTGTGGACAAGCTCTACATGCAGTTCGGGCGGGAGTTTGAGCAGAAAGTCATCGCGCAGGGCGAATTCGAGAACCGCAGCATCGAGCAGACCTTGGAGCTGGGCTGGAAGGTCCTGCGCATCCTGCCGCGGGTGGAGCTGTTGCGGCTTTCCGAAGAGGAGCTGCGACAGCACTACGATGTGGCCGGACCGGAGGAGAAGGGAGCCGCGCCATGAGCCGCCTGAACGTCCCTCCCACCAAAAGCAATCTGCTGGCCCTGAAGCGGGACTTGGCTCTGGCCACCGAAGGCCATGCCCTGCTGGAGCAGAAGCGGGAAATCATCGTCATGGAGCTCATGCGACTGCTGGAGCAGGTGCGCCAAGTGGAGGCGGAGACCGAACGCCGCCGCCAAAAGGCCTACGCCACTTTACGTATGGCCTTGGCCCACAATGGCTTCGAACGAATGGACATCATTGCGGAGGGCATCCGCTATGCTCACCAGCTTCAGGCGTCCACGCGGATTGTGGCGGGTATTCGGCTGCCCTCTCTGAACCTGACCCAAGGCAAGTTCCAGTCTCAATACGGCTTCGCGGGCACGGACTCCCTCGTGGATCAGACCATGTTGGATTTCCTTTCTCTGCTGGAGATTTTGGGACGGAAGGCGGAGCTGGAGGCCGATGTGCGGCTGCTGGCGCGGGAGCTGAAGAAGACCCAACGGCGGGTCAACGCGTTGGAGCATCTCTTCATTCCCGACTATCGGGACACCTTGCATTACATTGGCTCTTCTCTCGAAAGTGGAGAGCTGAGCACGTTCTTCACTTTGAAGCGGGTCAAGCAGCGCCTCGAGAAGGCAAACCCGCCGCCATCGGAAGATGGTGCGCCGCAGGAAGATGACACGATTTCAGAATCCACATAGAGGAAAGGAGGCCCCATCATGTTGTTCGGCAGAAAAAAGACAACCGACAGTCCCTCCACGCCGCCGTCGGAGGACACTGCTTCCCGCCCGAAGGAGGAGCCCTTCTGCAAGCGCATTCTGGTTGTCATGGACAGCACGGCCCGCGCCAGAGACGCCGGCTCATACGCCATCCAGCTGGCGGCCGCCTTGCACTGCGAGCTGCTGGCCGTCTATGTGGTGGACATCCCCTCCATGGACTATCTGGTTCGGCTGAACTACTTTTCCGCCGCCGAGCGGGAGAGTCAGGAGCTGGAGATGACCTTTCGAGGCCAGTCCGTGCTGACGCAGCTGGAGGAGGAGGCGGCGCTCCATGGGGTTTCCGTGCGCAGCTTCTGCCTGCGCGGCTCCCGTTATCGGCAGATTCTTGAGACTGCCGAACGGGAGGACGTGGGCCTGATTGTGCTCAAGGAGTCCAAAGACGCGGCGCTCCGAAAAGACCACACCGCCGTGGACCGTCAGCTGCTCCTCAATCACGCCCAATGCCCCGTGCTCATCTGCAGCTCTCGTTAATATCCACAGAAAACACAGAAATACACAGAAGCGAACTGCCGCTTGCGCGGCCATTCGCGGCTCTTATATTTCATTTGAAAAAAGTCGTGTTTAGCCGTGACTCACGGCTGAACACTTCTGTTTATTCCGTGTATTCTGTGGACTGTCTCACAATCAACGGCTACATGGGCTTCCACTGGATTTTGGTGCCGTCGGGGGCGGTGTCGCGGATGACGTCCCGAATTTCCGGATTGAGATGGAAGCGGAGGCTTTCGTAAAGCTCGATTTCATCGATATTTCCGGCTTTGCGGAATGCCTTGAGCTCCTGCTGCAGATCATAGTCCTTGGGGCAGTCATCCCCCAGTTCGCGGAAAATGCCCAGCTTGACGGGACGTCCTCCCGTGATGGCATCCGTGAAATAGGAGGAGAAGTCGGTTCCGTTGCGGAAATTTCTTCCGATCATCATGACGCCGTCCAGGGAGCCTTCACGGATCATTTTGGTGTAGGGCCATGGCATGGGGCCGAAGGTGTCATTGTAGCAGGGGTCGTCCTGCATCTCCAGCGGCATGGGGCCGGAAAAGAAGATCGGGCGGTTGCCGGAGAGCGCCTTGCAGCGGCGGAAGAACTCCGCAATGGACTCGGCGCGGATCTGGAACACGGTCGCGATGTCTTCGTCGCTTCCGGAAAACTCTCTGCCGCAACGGTTTTTGAATGCCGCCAGCACTTCTGGATTGTAGCCATACTCCCTTCCGTTGCCAATTGGGCTGTGGCAGCGGGTGTTGAACATGAATCCGTCAAAGGGATAGGCGGCCACTTCCTCGAAGCGGGCCACTTTGTGTTCCATGGCCTTGGGCACGGTGAATTCCGCCACGCCATAGCGGTAGTTCAGGTCGCAGACCGCCGTGCCGACAACGAAGCCCACATGCCGCCCCATGCAGTCCCATCCGGCCGGCATCCCATTGTCAAAGTTCAACGGACTGTCCTCCGGATTGCCTGTGCAGAAGGTCCAGCAGGACGGCACCTCTTTGCCGTCCACGTCGTAGATGCGAGCCTGCCCTTCCCGCTGGCTCAGCACCAGCGTGATGTCCTCGTCCTCCGTGTATTGATTGTCGTCGCACAGCAGTTTCACATAGGGCTCCGAAATTTCCAAATCGCTGAGGATGAATTCGTTGCGTTTGGCTGGATTGGTGGTGGTCGTGAAGGTGAAGGGCTTTTCGTAGCGGCGGAAGCGGCGGTTGTCGTTGCTGACGTAGAGATGCAGATTCGCCTGCGTCGCATGGCTGGGGGCCAGATTCCCCCAATTCTCCGCATTGACGTAGACGATTTTGCCGATGGGCCGCTTCCGCGCCTCTTGGTTGATCGCCTCCACGTCCTTTTTGGCCTCCTCGATATTGGAGATGTGGGCGGCAAAGGCGTCCATGTTGTTCACATACCACGGATCCAGAAGAGCCCATCCGTCCAGGTTCGAGAAGGTCTCCATGTCCTCTTTCCGCACGCCCGTGATGCTGTATTTCAGGCCTGCGTCGTCGTAGAGGCTTTCCCACCCCCAGACTTCCATGCCGTATTTATGGCCGAGACGGATGGTCTCAATGCAGGGGTTGTAATGGTGATAGGTCTCTATAAGCCATTGGGCCTGTTTGTGATACGACCAATGGTACGCATTCTCGTGCCCGTATTCCCGCGAGACCGACGTGGGGTAATGGGTCAGACCGCAGATGTTGACCCGAAGATAGATCTTCTTGATGCCTCCCTCCGCCATGCTGCGGATATGCTTCTCATATTCCTCCAGAGGATAGTAGCCTTTGGAGCCGTCATGGCAGAAGAAGGCGCAGTCCAGAAAGTCGATGGTGGAGCTGACGATCAGCTCCCGCCCGCTGGCGGCCAGTCCAATCAGCAACGCCCCTGACAACAATGATAAGATGGTGAGTTTCATTTCATGAATTCCTTTGCATTCAGTTTTATTCATAATGATGGGTTTGAGTTTCTGACGACATCCCCTTCGGAGAACGGTCCATCGGCGCCACCGTCCGCGAAGGTCCAAAAACGACATCGCAAAAAGTGGCCTTTTTAGGCCCCTTTGAATGGAAGATGTATTAATATATGCAAACGAACCCAAAATGCCACAGAGGCCACGGAAATGGCCCTATTGGCCTTCTTCTCTCTGAAAAAGGGGGGAGCAAAGCCCGAAAAACATGATTTTTGGGGCAATGTTCTGTTCACCACGAAGGTGGGGAAGGAACAGCTTTTTATCCATGGAACACGAAGCTTTTTACAAATGAAATATAGAAACCGCGAATTGCCGCGCAAGCGGGAGTTCGCTTCTGTGGATTTCCGTGTATTCTGGGGTTAATGACTTCCGAAGAAGCTTTGGCAGAACTCCTTTTCGGTGGTGTCCGCTTCGGCGATGGCGAGGAATTCGGTGCCCCGTTGATTGCCCCAGCTGTAGGAGATGCGGAGCTTTCCGTCATAGTCGCACATGTCCATGTCGGAGACATTGATGTCCACGGCCTCGGTGATGCGCTTTTGGAGGGAGGGAGTGAAGGGGCCGTAGAGCTTGCGGTCGTCCTCATCGAAGGTCATGACGGGATTTTGAGGGCTGTTCTCCCAATGGAGCAGGTCGGTGGAGCGGGCCACAAGCTCTTGGAAGCCAGGCTGATAGTCTCCTGCCAGATAGAAGAAGTAGAAGACGCCGTCGAACCAGCGGAGCATGGGGCCGCCGGTGTAGATGTCCTTGAAGAAGGACTTGTCGGGAAGCATGGTCCAGTGGACTAAATCGGTGGATTCGGCGAAGAGCATGGTGAAGGCCACGTTGACCAGCTCGCGGGGGGCCCCCAGCTCGAAGGTCATGATGAAGCGGTCTCCCGCCTGGCAGACGGAGGTGTTGTAGCCTTCCCATCCCGCTCCCTCCAGAATGACCCGAGGCTCGCTCCAATGCACTAAGTCCTTGGACTCCAATTGGTAAAAGCGGGATTTCCCCCAGTCCTCCGCCGCCGTGACCACCATGGTGTCGCCATGGACGAAGGCATTGCCTAGATGCAGTCCCGCGCCGAAGGGAGGCGTGACGATTTCTCCCGTCAGGTGGTCCACGAAGCGGAAATAGGACTTGCCCGTGTAGTTGGCGTAGTAGTGCTCGTTGGCGCTCTTCCAGCGGATGTACTCGAAGCGGAGAAGACGGCCCTGCCACACCACGGGATTGGTTTCCACAATGTCGCAGTCTACCGTGCCCAATTTGCGAATTTTCATAAAATGCATTCCTTTTTATTCGGTTTTTGAATAAAATGCATGGCGTTGCCGAAGAGAGCGCCACATTCCCAGTGAAATTGGGATGCGTTTTCCCAAAAACATAGTATATTGTAATGTATAAATGGCGGTTTTCACGTCGTCGCCGCCGTTTTTGAGAGAGAGAACAGGGATTTTGAGGCAGGTTTTTGCGCCATGCCATCAAATTTGCAGGAACAGCAGAAGGAGTCGCCATGGATTCTTCCATCATTGACCGCGTTTCATCAGAACGACTGAGGCATGACCTGTTTTTCTTTTCCCGCGACCCCTTCTCCTTCCGGACCGTCATGTACACTGCCCCATGGCACGAGAAGAACTCCCTGGACGAGACCGATGACGCCATCGAGGCGGAGATGAAAAAGTTCGCCGACAGCGTGACCAGGTTTCCAAACAAGGTCCAGGCCTTCCGCTGCAATCCGTCCAAGCCTCTGCACCATTGGTATGACGGGCCCCATGACGATGATCCATGGTACGACGCCAACAACATCGAAGTCGTCTTTAAGGGAACGGACAAGGCGGACGAGATCATCCAGCTGGTGTCCCACAAGGACTCCATGAGCTGGATCAACTCCCCCGGAGCCCAGGACAACGCCACGGGCCTTGTGGCGAACCTGGAGCTGGCGCGCGTCGTCTCCGCCCTGCCTCGCCGCCGCACCATCCGCTTCCTCTTCTGCAACGAGGAGCACACGCCGTGGCACAGCCGCACCTACGCGAAGGCCGCCCGTGAACGGGGGGACAACATCATCGCCGTGCTGAACCAGGACTCCCTTTGCGGAAAATCCGACGAGGACATGGCGGCGGGCGTCTGCACCCACGCCGCTGTCCATTCCACGCCGGAGGGGCTTGAGCTGGCGGAGTTCATACGGGATGTCGCGCTCAAATGCAAGCTGGATTTGCGTGTCTCCGTGGCGGACAAAGGCATCGTCAACGATGACGATGGCTCCTTCATCAAGGAGGGCTACTGCCGCACCGTCATGAACATCGGCTCAAGCCCCTACGCCGACTCGCAGTACCATCTGCGCGGGGACATTCCCGAACGCGTCTCCATCCGCAACCTGACCCTCTCCACACAGCTGATTCTGGCGACCGTCTGCGAACTGGACAGGCGGTAAAGGGTTGGCCTTTCCTTGCATAACTTCCATACAACCAACCAATCATGGCAAACGGAAATGAGAACAGACTTCATTAGAACCACATCGTTGATGAAGCTTTGCGGGGCGTTCGCGGGGCTGCTGCTGTGCGGAGCCTGCGTCGGACTAAATGACGCGGACCACGAGTGGGAGGCGAAGCGCCAGCAGGCTCTGGACCGCAAGCGCGTGGTCATCTACAACACGGATGGCTGCGACGCCGTCTACTATCCGAAATCCAGCCCCGTCACGCCAGAGGACTTCAAGAAGGAGCGGCTGACCTACACGAAGGGGACGGAGGTCAACTCGCTGTTCTACTGCGTCACCTGCGGCGGCTATGGCCATTTGCTCTACGACACGAAGGTCGCGGACGTCTTCACCAACGACCCGGACGACACGAGCCGCCAATGCCACAACATCACGGCGGAGCTGATTCGGCAGGGCACCAGCCCCATGGCCCTCGCGGAGGAATACGCCAAAGATAACGGGCTGGAGTTCTTCGCCTCCCTGCGCTTCAACGACAACCACGACGTCTGCCACTCGACGGAGCACCCCTCCTACTGTTTCAGCAAGTTCAAGCAGGAGCATCCGGAGGCTATGTTCGGCTCCGAAAAGAATCGACCCCCCTACTGCGGCTGGGCCGCCATGGACTTCATGAACAAGGACGTGCAGAAGCGCACGCGGGACATGGTGCAGGAAATCTGCGAACGCTTTGACGTGGACGGGGTGGAGTACGATTTCATGCGCCATATCCAGCTGTTCCGCACCGTCGCCATGGGCGGCGTCGCCACGGAGGAGGAGCTGGCCGAGGCCACCCGCTTCATGGGGGAGCTGCGGGACGTCACGGAGACCATCGGCAAGCGCCGCGGCCGCCCCATTCTCATCGCCATCCGCGTTCCGGATTCCGTGGAATACTGCAAGGCGGTGGGCATCGATCTGGAGAAATGGATGGCCACCCGCCTCTTCGACATGCTCATCACCACGGGCTACTTCCAGATGAACCGCTGGAAATACTCCGCCGACTTGGGCCACAAATACGGCCTGAAATGCTATGCGTCCCTGGACGAGTCCCGCGTCTCCGGCTTCCTCCCCTACGGCAACCGCAACGCCCGCCAGTGCTACAACGCCCGCGCCCTCACCGCCCGCATGGAGGGCATGGACGGCGTCTATCTCTTCAATGTGGAATACGGTGGCTTGGCCACCCACTCCAATGGCGAAATCGACACGCTCCGCTTCATGGACAAGATCTACTACGTCACCGAACGGGGCTCCGGCGGCTACCCCATCGGCTATTTCCTCCGAGGCGGCGAATCCTACCGTCGGCTGCCCATCATCGAGCCGGGGGAACCTGCTCAGCTGGACAAGCACGGCGAACTGGCCTTCCCTCTGGTCATCGGCGACGACCTCTCCACGGAGGAGGCCAAGGCCCAGAGGCCGACCGTCTCCGCCATGCTCCGCTGCAGCTCGGACAAGGCCAGTTTCAGACTCCAGGTCAACGGCAAGGTTCTGGAGCCCGTCTCCCGAGACGGACGCCTCTGGAGCTTCACTATTCCCACGGAGGGCATCCGCTGCGGGGAAAATGCCTTCGCCATTCTCTCGGATAATACTGAAGATCCTCAGCGAAAGGAAATTATGAAAGGAGATGCCCTGCTGGTGGGCAACCTTCGCGGACCTTGGCGGCGCTTCTACGAGCAAGATGCGGACGGGGAGTCCATCGTGGACGGCGCCTACCGCCTGAAGGACGGCTCCACGGACAACCATATCGGCGCTGCTCTCTTCTATCCCATTCACCAAAGTCCCGGACAGAACATGACAGCCTATTTCGAGCTGAAGGTGGAGAAAAGCTCCCGCCCGGAGGCCATTGTCGCCCGCCTGGCCAATGGCGAATTCGTGGAGACGGTCACCTTCGAGCCGGAGACAGTCCGCTTTTCTCTCAGCGGCAAAAGCGCGGCCTTCCGCACCGACGACCGCTTCCATGCCTATGTCCTGGCCATTCGAAACGGCCATGTCACCCTCCATGCGGATGGCGCTCTGTTGCTGGAGACCGACGCCCCTGCTTCCGTCTTTGACGCAAAGAACCATATGACGGGCTACACGGAGAACATCGCCGGCCTGAACACGGAAGGCCTCACCATCGGCTCCATCAGTGTGCCTGGCACGGGCGTCTCCTATTGGAGGCATGTGGCCCTGGAGACCTATGCCATTCAGATAGAGGATGTTGCCGTCGCAATCAGCTATACGAGGCTGCCTCCGCCGGATATTCAGCGGCTGGCCACCTGCACCATCAGAGAAACGGATTCGGTGGTTGTCGCCAATGGCCGTCCAGCCTTTTCCTCCAATGTGACCAATTGCTATGAGGAACGGGACATGACGGCGGACGGATTCGATGCCCTGAAACTGCGCCACACCAACCGAAACCCCCATTTCGACTTGTCCCGCTCCCCCCTGATGATCACACCGCCGGACATCGTTTTGGCGGAGTGGACCGTTCAGCCGCTGGAGGATGGGCCGGACGGCAAACAGCTGGCGTTTCTGGTGGCTGTCTCCCCCCGGCGGTCAACCGATCACGGAAACTGGGAGATTGAGTTCATTCAAGGTGTCTCCGCCGCTCAATGCAGCTTGGGCAACATCCCCATGGGAGTGATAAACCCAAAGGAGGAGAACACGTTCCGCATTGCCATCGACACGCGGCGGGGCGTCGGCGCCATTTGGTGCAACGGCAAATTGCTGCTCTATGACAAGATCTACGCAGGCAACGGCCGCAAGGAACCCTTCTGCCATGTGGGCGATGCCTCCGGCCGGGTCATGGGCCTGGCCCGCTTCAAGCGCTTTGTCATGGGAGTTCCCCTTCGTTGATGAATTTGCAAACTGGCAAGTTGACAATTTCGTAACTCTATATATATTCAATTTCTGCCGTGTCGTCCGTTTCGGCACCTGTGCGACGAGAATATTGTGAACCGGGTCAGGTGGGGAACCAAGCAGCCCTAAGCAGTTGAATTGGGTGCCAGGATAATCCGGGATGGGCGCCACGGCTTTTTTGTGTATTCCGCCCGCTGGGCGAAGTCGCTTGCGGCGGGCTGTCATTAACATCCATAACCCATTGGAAATCAACCATGTCCTATCAAGTGCTGGCGAGAAAATGGCGTCCGCAGACCTTTGCGGAGGTGGTGGGTCAGGAGCATATCAGCCGTACCCTGAAGAACGCCATCCGACAGAACCGCATCGGACATGCCTACCTCTTCGTGGGCTCCCGCGGAATCGGCAAGACCACCACGGCCCGCATCTTCGCCAAGGCGCTGAACTGCATGGACAACGTGGACGGCGAACCCTGCTGCAAGTGCCAGAGCTGCCGTGAGATCGCCGCCGGAACCTCCCTGGATGTGATTGAAATCGACGGCGCCTCCCATAACAAGGTGGAGGATGTGCGCGACATTCGGGAGAATGTCCAGTACGCCCCCACCATGGGCAAATACAAAATCTACATCATCGATGAAGTCCATATGCTGACGACGCAGGCGTGGAATGCGTTGCTGAAGACCTTGGAGGAGCCGCCGCCCCATGTCAAGTTCCTCTTCGCGACCACGGAGCCCCACAAGGTCCTTCCCACCATCGTGTCCAGATGCCAGCGCTTCGACCTGAAGCGCATTCCTGTCCCGCTGATCGTGCAGCGGCTCCGCCAGATTGCGGACGGCGAACAGGTTCATGTGGAGGACGGTGCCCTGGGCGCCATCGCCCGCGCGGCGGACGGCGGCATGCGGGATGCACAATCCATCTTCGACCAGATGATTGCCTTCTGCGGCGGCTTGGCGGAGGGCGAGCTGATTCGGGAGCAGGATGTGATTGACGTCTTCGGCCTGGCTTCCGGCATGGAATTGCGGGAGATGGCCGCAGGTCTCTTCACCAATGACATCAATCGCTCCATGAAGGTTCTGCAGGACATGGCCGATGGCGGCCGCGACCTGGAACGGCTTTTTGGCGACTTGATTGGCTATGTGCGCAATGTCATGGTTGCCGCCGTCTGCAAGGACGCTCCGGGTTTCCTGGAGGTCAGCGAGACGGAGCTGGCGGATTTGCTGGCCATTGGCAAGGCGTTGGATCCCCTTCTGGTGCAACGAGTTCTGCAAGGACTGGTGGCGCAGGAGTGGTCCTTCCGCTCTGCGTTGAACAAGCGGATTTATTTTGAGGCGGTTCTGGCCAGAGTCATGCTGGAGGCCCACAGTGTTCAGCTCAACGACATCGCGGCCCAACTGAACGTCCTTCGTGGAACCATACCCATGGAAGCCATGCCGGAACGTCCCGTGGTGGTCATTCCACCGCCCGTCGTCGCCGAATCGGTTCTGTCTCGATGTTCTACCACATCGCAACCCGTTGCGCCTCAGCCGATTATGGAAACGCCGCAACCCGTTGCGTTAGAGCAAGCTGTGGAAACGCAGCAAGTCGTTGCGCCAGAGCCAGTTGTGGAAACGCCGCAAGTCGCAGAATCTGCTCCTGCGACGCCTGAGTCGGCGCAACCCGTTGCGTCTGAGCAAGTTGTGGAAACGCAGCAAGTCGTTGCGCCTCAGCCGATTATGGAAACGCCGCAAGTCGCAGAATCTGCTCCTGCGACGCCTGAGCCACCGCAACCCGTTGCGTTAGAGCAAGTTGCGGAAACGCCGCAAGTCGCAGAATCTGCTCCTGCGACGCCTGAGCCGCCGCAACCCGTTGCGTCTGAGCCGGTTGGGGAAGAGCAGGGGGCTCCTGTGGAGGACGAGGACCTTATCAATCAGGAGTTCGCCTCTGCGGAGATGGAGATGATGGAGCAGGAGCCCATGGCTCAGCTGGATCCTCTCCTGACTTTCAGTCGTCTCTCCCAAATCCTGAACGAGCGGTGTCCCGCCAAACGGGATCTCATCACGGTATTCGGCAAATTGACGCCCCTCTCCTTCGATGGCCGGAAGCTGATTTTGGCCTATAATGAGGTCACCATCCTGCAGCAGGAAGTGGTTCTTCTGACGACTCCCACCTCCGAACAGACACTGAAGGAAGCCATGGCCATGGCGGTTCCCCGCGGGGTTCTGGAGATTGTCGGCCAACGTCCCGAAGTGGCGACAGAACACGACAAGACCGGCTACCGGCTGGCTTCGACCGATGAATGGGAGCGGATGGCGGAACATCCTTTCGTCAAGCATTTTAACGAGGTGTTGAATAGCCATTTGGTGGACGCGCGGATACAGGATCGTTGATGGTGGGAACGCCATGCGACGATTTCCATGTGTTCCATGGACTCTAAAAAGGAAAATCGACCATGCCAGCAGCGAACATGTATCCGGAAGCGTTGAAGCAGGCCATGCAGTATTTCAGCCGTCTGCCGGGAGTGGGCCGTCGGTCTGCGGAGCGCATGGCGCTGGCGGTCTTGGAATGGCCGGAGGAGCAATGCCGCCAATTCGGCGAGCTGCTCCGCGACCTGCCCAAACGGATTCACCCCTGTCGTCAATGCGGCAATCTCACGGAAAGCGAATTATGCCCCTTTTGCCGCGATGACACCCGCCAACGGGACGCTCTCTGCATCGTGGAGCAGGCAACCCAGATTCCTGTCATCGAGGGGACGGGTTGCTTTCGCGGTCTGTATCATGTGCTGGGCGGCAAACTCTCTCCCTTGTCTGGACGTGGCCCTGAAAGCCTGAACCTCAATATGTTACGAACCCGTCTCGAAGGCGGAAACATCACGGAGGTCATTTTGGCCACCAGCTCCGATGTGGAAGGGGAGGCCACCGCCAGTTTCCTTGTGCAGGAGCTGGCTCCCTATTCGGTGACTGTCAGCCGAATCGCCTTCGGGGTTCCTGTCGGCTCCGATGTGAGCTACTCGGACTCCGCCACCATGGCCATGGCCCTGTCTGGCCGCCGCATCGTCAAACGCCCCGACCATGACTGAGCGGAAACGGAACGCCGCAGGACGAAAGGCGTCGGAAGGGTCGCCCAAAGCCGCCGTTCCATGGTTTAAAAGATGTCTTTTGGCCGTGGGAAAGGCATTGACCACCATCGCCTTTTTGGCCGTCAGCGGATGGCTGATTCGCTGCGGCGCCCTGCGGCTGCGGGATGGAAATTTGGGCATGCACGGCGCCGTGGGCGTCGTGGCATGTTTCGCGGGCATTTTGCTCTTCCACCACTTTCCCCTTATACCACTATATATATTTGGCCATGAACTTATCCATTGGTTCACGGCAAAGCTGTTCCGCCTGAGGACAGGAAGAATCCGTCTACGCCGCAACCAGGGCAGCGTGGAAATCGACCACCCCAACGTCTGGGTGATTCTGGCCCCCTATTTCGTCCCCTTCTACGCCTTGCTCTTTTTGGGGATGTTGGGGCAGCTGTATTGGTTTGTCCCCCAGCCGCCGCCATGGGTTGGCTGGCTGGCGGCCATTCTCATCGGATTAAGCTACGGCTACCACATCGCGCTGACGTGGCGCGCCCTCCGCATGGGGCAGGAGGATCTTCGCATCCATGGCGTCCTGTTTTCCCTCAGCCTCATTGCCATGATGAATCTCCTCTTGCTCTACGGCGGCATACGGCTGCTGGTTTAACTCCGTCCTGCGCGTCTCACGTCCCGCGTCCCACTTTTCACTTTTCACTCTTCTCGTCCCGCGTCCCGCTTTTCACTCTTCACTTTTCACTTTTCTCGTCCCACGTCCCGCTTTTCACTTTTCACTCTTCACTCTTCACGTCCCGCGTCCCACTTTTCACTTTTCACTTTTCACTCTTCTCGTCCCGCGTCCCGCTTTTCACTCTTCACTTTTCACTCTTCACGTCCCGCGTCCCACTTTTCACTCTTCTCTTTTCTCTCTTCACTCTTCATGTCGCGTGGTGATCCTCCTCTTTTTCTCCTCTTTTCCCCTCGCCTCTCCCTTTTTCCTCCGTCTGCGGAAAACCTGTTCATAACTGCGTAATAACAGGTGAAATTTCTGCCAATAATCTGTGGACTCAGGCTTCGTCTTAACCCTCTTCGCGCGCGCGTACAATATATTATTAATATTATTAAACCTTCTCTCCCTCTCTTTTCATGTCCCGCTATCGCCTAGGCTTCGTCATGTCTTTCACTGAGACATGAAAAAATTTTTCCGTACGGGAAAAAATGTATCATTGTTGCTTGACTATAATTTGAAATGACGTACATTATGTGTAACTGTCTAGTTTTGTAATTATGCCATTTTAGCCTCAAAACGAACGATTTAGAGATATAAGTTTCTGAATGCGAACGAGTTGGAGCAAGTCTAGGTCTTCTTGGGCCCATGCGGTGTCGCTTTGTCGACATGGTGTGGCCGGTTCAATTGTATTAAACAATATATAATAATAAAAGTTCCAAGGGTCGCCTCCGAAGGGGGCAGAAAGAGAATGAACATGTTGAAAATTCAAAAACATGCAGTTCTGAAGAAGACATCGGGTCAGCTGCGAGCCTCGCAGTTCCATGTGATGCTGGTCATTGCCATGCTGTTCATCGGTATGGGAGCGCTTCATGCGGCGGACGCCGTCGCGAAAGCGCAGGCGAAAGTGGATGCGGCGGCTCAAGTATATGCCGAGTACAATGCGGCACTTGCCGTCGCGAATCAGGAGCTGGCCGAAGCGGAGCGTCTGTTCAATGAGGCGCCTGTGACGGACGCCGCCGCCGTTCGCGCGGCCCGTCTGAAGATGGAAGCCGCTCGCAAAAAGCAGAAGAAGGCGAAAGCTGCCTTTGCCGATGCGGATGAGGAGCTTCAGAAAGCCAAGACCCGTTTGGAAGATGAACAGAAGGCTCTGATTCAGAAGGTCGAGAAGGCTCGCGAAAAGGAACTGAAGGAAAAGCGTGCCGCCGAAGAAAAGGCCGCCAAGGCGGAAGCCGAGGCTAGGGCGAAAGCCGAAGCGGAGGCCAAGAAGGCCGCTGAGAAGCAGGCGAAAGCCGAGGCGGAAGCCAAAGCCAAGCAGCTGAAGGCTGAGGCGGAGGCCAAGAAGGCCGCCGAAAAGCAGGCGAAGGCTCAGGCTGAAGCACAGGCCAAGGCGGAAGCCGAAGCCAAGAAGGCCGCCGAAAAGCAGGCGAAGGCTCAGGCCGAAGCGCAGGCCAAGGCGGAAGCCGAAGCCAAGAAGCAGGCGGAAGCACAGGCCAAGGCGGAAGCCGAGGCTAAGAAGGCCGCTGAAAAGCAGGCGAAGGCACAGGCGGAGGCGCAGGCCAAGGCGGAAGCCGAGGCCAAGAAGGCCGCCGAAAAACAGGCGAAGGCACAGGCGGAAGCGCAGGCCAAGGCGGAAGCCGAGGCTAAGAAGGCCGCTGAAAAGCAGGCGAAGGCCGAAGCGGAAGCCCAAAAAACTGCCGCTAAAAAAGAAGAGGCAAGGCGTCAGGCCGAATTAAAGGCAGAAAAAGAGGCTTCCGAAAAGGCGCAGGCCGCCGCTGCTGAACTGGCTGCCATCATTGACCTTAGCGAGAAGATTGACGCCGAAAAGGCCGCCGTTGCCCAGATCAACGACTCCATCAAGACGTTGGATGTCGAACTGGCTGCCGCCATCAAGGATAAAGATCAGGCTGCTGCAAATGTGACCGCGTTGAAGGCCGCCGTGAAGGCCGCCCAAAGCAAAGAAGAGAAGGCACAGCGCAATCAGGAGCTGGCTGCCGCCGAGGCGCTTTTGGATGTGAATGAGAAGACCCTCAAGAACCTGAAGAAGCAGAAGGATGTGCTGCAGTCCAAGCTGGACGACTCCGCGAAGGAGAGCCAGAAGCTGGAGAAGAAGCTGGCCAAGCTGAAGGGCGATGGCTCCAAGGCCGTTGAGGCCGCTCCTGCCCCTGTTGTGGCGGCTGCCCCCGCCGAGGAAGTAAAGACGGCGGAGACGGCGAAGCCAGCTCCGGCCCGCAGAAGCAGCAAGATTGTGGAAGTCGATGATGAAGAGGCAGATGAGAAAGTGGCCGAAGAGGGCCAGCCCGTCCGCTGGGTTCCGAAACCCGCCCGCCAGCTTCCCGTGCTGAGAGGCGACCAGCCCCTCACCGTTCCCGAAGCCCGCAAGGCTTCCATCGCCCCCGAAGGCACCAAGATGCAGTTCGATCTGCCCATGGTCTCTGGCGATAAGGACATCGTGGAGAAACTTCAGGTGTGGAAGGATTGGGCGGAATACGTCACCTTCAATCCAGTCACCGCCGATGACATCAACGAATTCCACGGCCTCCTCGTGAAGGCCCTTCAAGAGGAAGGCTATGTCTTCGCCAACGTCCAGTTCCCGACCCGGATTTGGGACTATGGCATCTTCCTCGCCAAAGTTGACTGCGGCCCCTTGGGTGACATCACCGTCACAGGCAACAAGCACTATTCCCGCGAGCAGATCATCCGCTCCCTCCGCAACAACGAGAACCGCTTCAACTACGCGAAGATCCACGACGACCTCTTCGACTTGAACGCACGGCCTGACCTCACCATCAACGCCGAATTGAAGCCCATCACCCAAGGCGGTCGCCGCGTCATCAACGCCGACATCGAAGTGGACGACAAGCTCCCCATCCACGCCGCCATCGAAATCACCAACAACGGCTCCAAGTCCACCTCCGACTGGAGAATGCGCACCACTCTGCAGCACATGAACCTTACCAAGCATGAAGACATCCTGACCTTCGATTGGCTCACTGGCGCCGAAGTGAAGGAAATCGGCGAGGACCTCAATTCCCTCTCCGCTTCTTACTTCCTGCCTATCAACGACTTGTGGTCCTTCAACGTCTACGGCGGCTGGAACAACTCCGACATCGATGACGTGCTTCCCGAAATCGGCGTCCAGGGCCGCGGCTGGTACATCGGCACGCAGCTGACCCGCGTTCTTGACGAGACCCCCCGCTATCGCACGCAGATCACTCTTGGCTGGCTCTATCAGGTGTGGGAGAACCATCAGGATGTCGCGGGCAAGACCTTCGACAAGCGCTCCATCACCTTCTCCATGCCCAGCGTGACGTTGGGCTATGTGTCCAAGGTGTTTGACAGATGGCACGGCCGCAACGTGGCAAGCCTCTCCTTGCAGCACAGCAAGGCCGGCACCTTCGGCGCCTCTGACCGCAGCGACTTCAATTCCGAAGGCGCCGCCTTCTCCGATGGCGACTTCCTGCTGGCCAAACTCCAGCTGGCCCGCTTCCAGCGCCTCTTCGACGGCGAAGACCATCCCGGCAAGTGGACCCTTTACATGAAGACCGACGCGCAGATCGCCACCGACGACCTGCCTCCCTCCATGCGCGAATACGTGGGCGGCTACAACTCCGTCCGTGGCTATGAGGAGTCCGAAATCGGCGGCGACAGCTCCGTCACGGGCACCATCGAACTGCGCACCCCGCTGCTTGAGAACTTCATCCCCGGCCTCGAGAAGGACGAGGAGTATCTGGCGGACAATCCCAAGTATTGGGGCCGTCACCGCCTCCAGTTCCTTGCCTTCACGGACGCTGGCTATGTGGCCAACAAGTCCAAGGTCCCCGGCGAGGTCAACAACCAGAGCCTGTTCTCTGTGGGTGTCGGCCTCCGTCTTGGTCTGACCAAGTTCTCTCAGATGAGCGCGGACTACGGTCTGCCGCTGGTCGAGGCGTCTGACGACACGCCCGATGCCGGCCGTCTGCATATTTCCCTGCAGCTGCAGTTCTAAGGAGGAGGGAATATGAATATTGCACAAAATAACATTGAATATAAGAATCCGGAAGCCCTGAACACGAGTAAGGGGAGGAACAGCATGAAAACCAAAAAGTTACGCTCGCATTTGAAACCGTTTATGCGCTGCCTGTCATTGCTGATGACGGCAGTGATCCTGTTCTCGCCTTCCGGTTTGCTGGCCGGCCCGCTGCCCACTGGCGGCAAGGTCGTCCATGGCAAAGTGGGTATCTCCACCACGGGCAACACCATGACCTTGAACCAGACTACGGACAAGGCCATCGTCAATTGGGATAGCTTCAACATCGGCTCCGGCTACGCCGTCGATGTGGTGCAGCCTGACGTGACTTCCGCCATGCTGTCCCGCGTCAAGGGCACCGATCCCTCCGAGATTCTCGGCCGGCTGTCCGCGACGGGGCACTTCTACCTGGTCAATCCCCACGGCATCCTCTTCGGACAGGACGCCACTGTGGACGTGGCCGCGCTAATCGCCTCCACGCAGGACATTACGGACAATAACTTCATCACGGGCAATCTGGTCTTCGAAGGGGACTCCACGGCGGACATCATCAACAAGGCACAGATCAATGCCGACGCCGTCGCCCTCATCGCCCAGAATGTGAAGAACGAGGGCGCCATCAATGCGGGCAAGGTCGCCCTCGTCGGCGCCAACACCGTCGAGCTGGCCAACCTCTCCGGCGGCAAGCTGACCCTGAATTTCTCCGACATGGTGGAAAAACCCGCCACCACCGTCTCCAATGACGGCGTCATCAACGCCGGCAAAGACGGCGACGTCATCCTCTTCGCCGACGCTGGCGAGGCGGACAACGCCGACGGCACCATCATCGCCAACGACGTCGAAATCTCCGGCTCCGTCGTGGATTTAGGCAAGCTGGGCACCATCAAGGCCGAGTCCCTCACCATCGACCCCGAAGACATTGATCTCGATGACACGGCAGCCCAGAATCTCAACACCTTGTTCGCGGATGTCAGCAACATCACCCTCGAGGCAAGCAACGATGTCAACATTCTGGATAGCCTCAATACGGCGATTGCGCCAAATGGCGAGGGCACGAAGACTCTGTCCCTCCTGGCGGGCAACGACGTGAATTCCAGCGAAGGAGCGGTTCTCGAGTTTGACGGCGCCGAGCTGAACATCGGTGCTGGCAACAGCATCTACCTGGTTAGTGTGTACTCCGCCGGTGACCTGAACCTGCGGGCCGACGGCGGTGTGACGACGAGCACCGACGGGAGTGTCAGCGCCACGAACATCAGCGTTTTGGCGGGGAACGCCATTTCCCTCAATAACGAGGTTACGGCTCAGAGCATCACCCTTTCTGCCGATGATAATGTGACGGTTGGAAATTTGATTGCTACGAATGGCACCAAGCTCAATGTCTCCGCAGGAAATTATGTGTCGGTTACATTTGAAGGGAAGCTGGTCAATCCGGAAATTGTTGCGGAGGGAACTGGGGTTGATATTTACGCCTCTCTGAATCCGCAGACAAGCGTGCCCGTGGAGGCCGCCATCGCCGGCGGTGAAATCAATGGAAAAGAGGTTTCCATTGAAGGGTTGTCCCGCATTGAGAACGCCAGCATGTCCGCCACCGACTCAATCACATTGACAAATGTTGGAGACTTGCTGAACAATACGGTCACGGCCGGTTACATTTCGATTTCTTCCGTCGGGAGCATCCAGAATGGAGCCTATACCGCAAGTGGAGATGAAGGGATTAGCATCTACGGAAATGGAGAGTCTTGGATGCATGGCGCCACCATTGCCGCCGACAATGGCAATGTCTTGATTAGCGGCTTCTATTCCATTGAGAATGCGGACATCAGAGCCTATGACATAGCGGAAATTGGAGATGTCAGCCAGGTCGCCAACATCAACGTGGCCGCTGATGTCATTAACATGAGCGTCTTCGACACCGTCGCCGGCTCCACCTTGACCGGCATCAGCGGAGTTGAAATTACCGCATTGGCTCTTGAAGCGGTGGATAACAATGAGGCGGAGGCTGGCTCCGTCAAGCTCTATAACAATAATGTATTGGCATCTGATGGAAACATTAACATCTTGGGCGGCGAGAACGTCCAGTACATCGAGGGCGGCAGTTTCACCGCTCAGGACATCAGCGGCAATGGCGGTGCCATCTCCATCGCCGCCACCAACACCGGTGTCGTCTCTGGCGTAACCATCAGCGGCTACGGCGATGTCTATGTCGAGACCAGCCATGCCATCGTGGACAGCCAGATCACCTCCCTTGAAGGCGAGATAGATCTGGTCAGCAACTCCATCTCCAATGTCACAGCCGACGCTTTCTCCGACGGCGACATCCGCGTGACGGCCACCTCCGCCGACAACGTGGGCGGCGAAGTCTACAACAACTCCTTCACCGCCGGCAATGGCATCGTCTCCATCTCCGGAGATGAAAATGGCTCCGCCGTTCTGGCAGACAATACCATCGTCGGCGCCAAGGGCGTCGCCATCAACAGCTACATCGACTCCATCAACGGCGACAACATCACCGCTCTCAACGGCGATGTCTCTCTGGGGGCCGCCACCATCCGCAACGCCACCGTCACCGCTGGTGCCGAAACTGAAGAAGGCATGTGGATAGTGTCTCGTTCTGGCAATGCAGGCAACATCAACATGACCGCCAACACCATCGTCGGTGGCACCTACACCGCCGTTAACGACATCAACGTGACCGGTCAGGATGCGGAAACCGCCTACATCTCGTCCGTCGCCTTCGTCAGCACCGACGGCAGCGTCACCATTGGCGACTTCGCCAGCCTGGAGGGCGTCGAAGCCCGCGCCTATGACAATGTGGACATCTACAACGCCTCCGCCATCGTGGATGCCCGCGTCAGCGGCGACGTCGTGACCGTCTCCGCCGAGGGCGAGCTCCTGAACAGCACCCTCACCGGCGTCAGCTCCGTCTATTCCGAAGCCTCCATCATCAACAACGTGGAAGTCACCGCCGACAATGTGACTTTGAATGCCGACACCATCACCGGCGCCACCGTCACCGGCTACGACGGCGTCCAACTGTTCGCCACCGATGCCATCATTGACACCACCGCCTGGGCCGCTGGCCAAGCCGGTTTGAATGTCATGGGCAACAATGAGCCTATCGTCCTTACCAACAATACCTTCACTGCCACCAACGACCTGCTTGTCTGGTCTGGAATCGGCATGATTCAAGGCGGTACCTACACCTCCATCGCGGGCAACGCCGACATCGGCGCCACCAGCGAGATTAGCGGCGCCACCATCACCGCCGGCGGCAACGCCTTTGTCAACACGGATGCCCTCTTTGACACCACCATCACCGCTGACGGCCAGATTGACCTGAGTGCTGCGGTCATCAGCGGCGTCACCGCCGTGGCTGACGGCACCTTGACCGCCATTGGCCAGGGCGATCGCGCCACTATCGAGACCGCCACCCTCGCCAGTGGCTCCAACAGCGTGGACATCTCCGGCTTCTACAGCATCGAGGGCCTCACCGCTCGCGCCTATGAGAACATCGACATCACCGGCGCCACCCGCATCCTGAACAGCAGCCTTTCCGCCGTGAATATCGCTGCTACCGCCAATCTGGACTTCGTCAACACCGCCATCAGCGCTGACGGACAGGTCAACCTCTCCGCCGCCACCATCGCGGACAGCGACATCTTCGCACATAACGCCGTGGACATCATCGCCGCGGACGCCATCCGCAACACTGCCATCACCGTGGACAACAGCGTGTCCGCCGTCGATGACAATCCATTGCCCACTGCTGACGGTACCAGCAACGCCAGCGGCACGGCGACCATCACCGCCGCCGCCCTGAAGAACGTGAATGTGGACGCCTCCAACATTGAAGTCACAGCTACCGCCATCGCCGGCGGCACCTACACCGCCGAAAATGACATCACCGTCATCGGAAAGGATGTGGAAAACGCCTACATCTCGACCGCCGCCTTCGTCAGCACCGACGGCAGCGTCGCCATCAGCGACTTTGCCAGCCTGGAGGGCGTCGAAGCCCGTGCCTATGACAATGTGGACGTCAACGGGGCCTATGCCATCGTGGATGCCCGCGTCAGCGGCGACGTCGTGACCGTCAACGCCGAGGGCGAGCTGCTGAACAGCACTCTTACCGGTGTCAGCTCCGTTGAGGCCAATGCGACCATCATCAACAACGTGGAAGTCACCGCCGACGATGTGGCTCTGAATGCCACCACCATCACCGGCGCTACTGTCACCGGCTACAATGGCGTCCAGCTGTTCGCCTCCGATGCCATCGTCGGCACCACCGCCTGGGCCGCCGGCCAAGACGGTCTGATCGTCATCGGCACCGACGAGGGCATCGTCCTCACCAACAACATCTTCACCGCCACCTATGACCTGAACGTCAACAGCGGCATCGCCATGATTCAGGGCGGCAGCCTCACCGCCGTCGCGGGCAATGCTGACATCGCCGCCACCGACGAGATCAGCGGCGCCACCATCACCGCCGGCGGAGACGCCACCATCACCACCGACGCGCTCTTCGACGCCACCATCACCGCCGACAGAGACATCACCATGACCGCCGGCGTCATCAGCGGCGTCACCGCCGTGGCCGATGGCGCCCTCACCGCTACCGCCACCTCCGGACTGGCCTCTATCGAGACCGCCACTTTCGCCAGCGGCACGGATAGCATCGACATCGACGGCTTCTACAGCATCGAGGGCCTTACCGCCCGCGCCTATGAGAACATCATCATCGAGAACACCTCCCGCCTGATGACCGCCGACCTGACGGCCCAGTCCGTTGACGCTTCCGCGTCCGTCGACTTCTCCAACAACCGCATCTCCGCCGACAACGAGGCCATCGTCACCGCCGGCGAGATCTTCAACAGCAGCATCTTCAGCCATGGCGACGTGACCGTGACCGCGTCCGGCGCCATCAGCAACAGCGAAATCACCGCTGACGCCTCCATCACGGAAGGCAGCCGCGCCACCGCCGGCAACCTGGAGGTCACCGCGGGCAAGGACATCGTGGCCACCACCTTCGCCGCCACTGGCGCCGTCGACATCACGGCTGGCACCGACAACTACCTGGCCGACATCGTCGGCAGCACCATCGGCGCCAAGACCGTTGACATCACCGCCTCCGGCGAACTGGACGGCCTCACCGTCCTCGCCAAGGGTGAGGAGAAGGACGCCGTCAGCCTGTCGGCCACCGCCGGCACCTGGATCGTCGGCGGCGAGTACATCGCCGAAGTCGGCGCCGTTGAACTGACCGCCGTCAAGAACGGCATCATCGGCGTCACCGCCCTCGCGAAGGACGGCTCGGACGTCAGCCTGTCGGCCGAAAACGCCGAAATGGACGCCAACACCATCACCACCGTCGGTGACATCATCCTCACCGCCAACGGCTTCAGCTCTGGCGCCTACATCAGCGAAGAGGGCAAGATCGAATTGACCGCCACGGGCATGGACATCAGCGGCGTCATCGCCAAGTCCAAGACCCAGAGCGTGACCATCACCACAGTTGAGGGCTTCAACATCATCGACACCATTGCCGACGCCTACACCGACGCCACCTTGAACGCCGGCGGCAATGTCATCGACAGCGCCGCCGTCGCCGCCACCGGGGACGCCTCCATCACCGCCGTCAACATCATCAGCGGCGCCAAGGCCGTCGCCATGGCCGGAACCACCAGCCTCGACGCGGCCCGCGTCCAGGACAGCTCCGCGGTTGCCGCCAACGGCGTCACCATCAACGCAACCGTCGTCAGCACAGGCAATTACATCGCCCAGAACGGCGACATCACCGTCACCGGCTCTGACGCGGAGGAGGCCACCATCGAACTGGCCAACTTCATCACCAGCGAAGCCGGCAGCATCAATATCAACAGCTTCTACAGCGTGGAGGGCGTCACCGCCCGCGCCTATGACGACATCGCCATCGCCGACGTGTCCAGTGTCTCCGCCACCACCCTGGCCGGCAACAATGTGAACGTGACCGCCGACATCGACATCACGGATACAGACATCACCGCCGGCGAGAAGGCCACCCTCCAGGCCGCCACCATCGCCAACAGCGTCGTCTCCGCCGCTGAGGCCGATCTGGCCGCCTCCAGCGCCATCACCGGCAACACGGTCCTCGCCATCGCGGGGGACATCAATGTCATCGGCGCCAACGGCGAAGTCACCCTGAGCAACAACACCATGACCGCGGCGGGAGACATCACCGCCGTTGAGGGCATCCGCGGCATCGCCGGCGGCGCCTTCACCACGCTGGACGGCGCCATCGCCGTCACCGCTTCCGAAGACATCATCGGCGCTGAGTTCATCGCCAACACGGACGTCGCTCTCGAGGCCACTGGCATCGCCAACAACACGATCTTCGCGGGCCAAGGAATCGACCTGACCGCCTCCGAAACCATCGAAAACAACACCATCGACGCCGTCGGAGATGTCAGCCTGACTACTGGTTATCTTGTTTCGGGCAACACGATCAGGGCCGACGATTTCGAAATCATCGCCACCATTGGTTCTGTCAATAACAACCTTGTGGACGCCGAAGGTTCCATTAAGATCACAGGCGAGCGTAGTTTAGAGTTGCTAGACAATATGATGACCGCTGTCGACGATATCGACATTCAAGCCGGTGCTATCATCGGCGGGAATATCACGTCTCTAATAGGCAATGTGAGCCTGGATGCGAACTACTTTGAGAACACCGGCATCACCGCCTACGTGGGTTCCATTGACATCACCGCTGGAACGGATGGCGGACCGAATTTGAAAAATGTGACGGCCGCGGCCCTTTACACCATCAATATTGAAGCAAGTGACATCTATGGCGGCAGCTTCGTCGCAGGCAAAAATCTGACCGTTACGGGCACCGACGCCGAGAACGGCACCATCGAGACCGGCGTCTTCGTCAGCAGCGAGGGCGACGTCTCCATCGACAACTTCTACAGCGTGGAGGGCGCCACGGTCCGTGCCTACGACGACATCACCGTCACCGACGTCTCCACCGTTGCCACCAGCAGCCTGACCGGCAACAACGTCACCGTTGACGCTGCCATCGACATCACCGACACCACCGTCGCCGCCGGCGAGACCGCCGACCTGACGGCCGCCCTCATCGCCAACGGCGAAATCGCCGCCGCGAACGTAGCCCTGACCGCCAACACCATCACGGGCACTACCGCCTTCGCCAACACCGCCGACATCACCGTCGTCGGCACGGGCAATGGCGTGACGCTGTCCAACGTGGCCTTCACCGCCGCCGAGAACATCACCGCCACCGAGAACATCTTCGGCATCGCAGGCGGCACCTTCACCACTCTCGACGGCGCCATCGAAATCGCCGCCATCCAGGACGTCATCGGCGCCACCATCAATGCCAACAAGGCCGTCACGCTCTCCGCCGCCGGCATCGTGAACGACACCATCTTCGCGGGTGAAGGCGCCGAACTGTTCGCTGACGATTCCGTCGAGAACACTGTCATTGATGTCATCGGCAACCTCAGCATCGCCGCTCCCGTACTGGACAACAATACCGCCACCGCCACCGGTACCATGGACCTGCCGGTCGCCACCATCCGTGGCGGCAGCTACGTCGCCGTTGGCGACATGGATGTCGCCGGCCGCGACGGGGAGAACGGCTCCATCGAGACCGCCACCTTCGTCAGCAGCGAGGGCAATATGTCCATCAACTACTTCTACAGCATGGAAGGCGTCACCGCCCGTGCGTATGACGGCATTACCGTTTCCAATGTCAACAGCGTCTCCGGCAGCAACCTGATGGGCGGCATCATCGGTATCAACGCCGTTGACATCACCGACACGACGGTGACGACTGGCGAAGGGGCACAGCTCCAGGCCGCCACCATCGCCAACAACACCATCGCGGGCGCCAACGTCGAACTGATCGTCTCCAGCGCCATCACCGGCAACACGGTCTTTGCCAACACCGGCGACATCACCGTCTACGGCGGCAACGGCGGCGTCACGCTGAGCAACAACACCATGACCGCCGCAGAGAACATCACCGCCACCGAGGACATCTTCGGCGTGGTCGGCGGTACCTACACCACTCTCGACGGCGCCATCGAAATCGCCGCCAGCCAGGACATCATTGGCGCCGAGTTCAACGCCAACACGAACGTCACGCTCTCCGCCGCCGGCATCGTGAACGCCACCATCTTCGCGGGTGAGAATGCGGAACTGACCGCTACCGACACCATCGAAAACAGCACCATCGACGTCATCGGCGACCTGATGGCCAATGCCGAAGCCCTCGTGAACAACAATGTCACCACCACTGGCGACGCGGAACTCACTTCCGCCTGGATCAGCGGCGGCAGCTACGTGACTGGCGGCGCATTGACGGTCATCGGCAACGACGAACGCGCCAGTATCGAGACCGCCAACTTCGCCAGCAGCACCGACAGTATCAGCATCGACGGCTTCTACAGCATCGAGGGCCTCACCGCTCGTGCCTATGAGAACATCACCATCGAGAACGCCTCCCGTCTGATGACCGCCGACCTGACGGCCAAGGTCGTTGACGTCACCGCGTCCGTCGATTTCACCAACAACCGCATCTCCGCGGACAACGAGGCCACCGTCGACGCCGGAGAGATCTTCAACAGCAGCATCTTCAGCCATGGCATCGTGACCGTGACTGCGGACGGCTCCATCAGCAACAGCCAGATCACTGCAGATGCCAGCGTCACCGAAGGCAGCCGTGCGGCGGCTGGCGACCTGACGGTCACCGCGGGCAAGGACATCGTCGCCACCACCTTCTCCGCAAGCGGCGCTGCCGTCATCTCGGCGGGCACCGACAGCTATGTGGCCGACATCGTCGGCTCCACCATCGGCGCGAAGACCGTTGACATCACCGCCACGGGCGAGCTGGACGGCCTCACCGTTCGCGCCCAGGGCGAGGAGAAGGACGTCGTCAGCCTGTCGGCGACGGCCGGCACCTGGATCGTCGGCGGCGAGTACGTCGCCGAAGTCGGCGCCGTTGAGCTGACCGCCATCGAGAACGGCATCGTCGGCGTCACCGCCGTCGCGAAGGACGGCTCCGCCGTCACCCTGAACGCGGCCAACGCCGAGCTGGACGACAACACTGTCACCTCCCTCGGAGACATCATCCTGACCGCCTACGGCATCACCTCCGGCGCCTACATCAGCGAGCAGGGCAGGATCGAGCTGACCGCCACGGGCGAGGACATCAGCGGCGTCTACGCCAAGTCCAAGACCCAGAGCGTCACCATCACCACCGCTGACGGATTCGACATCATCGACACCATCGCCGACGCCTACACTGACGCCACTCTGAACGCCGGCGGCAACGTTATCGACAGCGCCGCCGTCGCCGCCACGGGTGACGCCACCATCACGGCGGCCGTCAACGCCATCGGCGCCAAGGCAGTCGCCCTGGCCGGAGCCGCCTCCATCGACGCGGCCCGCATCGAGGACGGCACCGCCTCCGCCGCCAACGGCGTGACCCTGACCGCCACGACCGTCAGCACGGGCAACTACATCGCCCAGAACGGCGACATCACCGTCACCGGCACGGACGCGGAGGAGGCCACCATCGAACTGGCCAACTTCGTCACCAGCGCCAGCGGCAGCATCAATATTAATAATATGTATAGCGTGGAGGGCGTCACCGCCCGCGCCTACGACGACGTGAATGTGGAGGCCACCACCGTGGCCGCCAGCAGCCTCTCCGGCAACAACGTCATCGTGAACGCCGCGTCTGACATCACGGACACCACCGTCACCGCCGGCGAGACCGCCGACCTGACCGCCGCACTCATCGCCAACGGCGACATCGCCGCCAACGACGTTGATCTGACCGCCGCCACCGTCACGGGCACCACCGCCTTCGCCACCAACGACATCACCGTCGCGGGCACGGGCGACGGTGTGGCCCTGTCCGACGTGAACTTCACGGCTGGCGAGAACATCAGTCTCATGCAGAACATCTTCGGCATCGCCGGAGGCGAGTTCACCGCCCTGAATGGTGACATCGGCATCTATGCCGCGCAGGACATCATCGGCGCCACGTTCAATGCCAACGGCAATGCGTTTATCATCGCCAATGGTCTGGTGAACGACACCGTGTTCGCTGGCGACGGAGCCACCCTGTTTGGTAGCCAGGTCGTCGAGAATGTGAATGCCAACGTAGTCGGAACCTTGGGCGTTGGCGGCATAACCGTCCGCAACAACACGTTGACGGCTACCGAGAACATTGCGATGGTTGCGCAGTTGATCAGCGGTGGCACCGCCACGGCTACAAAGGAACTGGAAGTCATTGGTGTTGGAGATGACTCCACCATTGAAAGCGGTGCCTTCATCAGCAACGAGGGCAATGTGATCATCGGCAACTTCTACAGCGTGGAGAACGCCACGGTTCGCGCCTACGACGACGTGACCGTCAGCGACGTGACCACCGTCGCGGCCAGCAGCCTGACCGGCAACAACGTCACCGTTGACGCCGCCGGCGACATCACGGACACCACCGTCACCGCCGGCGAGGCCGCCGACCTGACGGCTGCCCTCATCGCCAACGGCACCATCGCCGCCAATGACGTCGAGCTGACCGCCGCCACCGTCACGGGCACCACCGCCTTCGCCGCCAACGACATCACGGTCGCCGGCACGGGCGACGGCGCGGCCCTGGCCAACGACAGCTTCACCGCCGGAAATGACATCAACCTGACGGACAACATCTTCGGCATCGCGGGCGGCGAGTTCACCGCCCTGGACGGCGCCGTCGACATCACGGCCAAGCAGGACGTCATCGGCGCGAAGGTCAACGCCAACGACACGGCGACCATCGCCGCCATGAACATCGTGAACGCCACGGTCTTCTCCGGCAAGGGCATCGAGCTGACCGCCGAGCAGGCCATCGAGAACGTCACCGCCGACGCGGTGGGCGACATCGCCGCCACGGCCGAAACACTGAAGAACAACACGGCCACCGCCACCGGCGCCATCACCATTGAAGGCACCCTGGTCAGCGGCGGCAGCTACACCGCCTCCGGCGACGTGACCGTCACGGGCACTGGCGATGACGCCTCCATCGAGAGCGGACTCTTCGTCAGCAATGAGGGTAACGTGGTCATCGGCAGCTTCTACAGCGTGGAGAACGCCACGGCCCGCGCCTACGACGACGTGACCGTCAGTGACGTGACCACCGTCGCGGCCAGCAGCCTGACCGGCAACAACGTGACCGTGACCGCCGCGTCCGACATCACGGACACCACCGTCACCGCCGGCGAGACCGCCGATCTGACGGCCGCCCTCATCGCCAACGGCGACATCGCCGCCGCCAGCGTGGCCCTGACTGCCAGCACCATCACGGGCACCACCGCCTTCGCCAACGCGGCCGACATCACGGTCGCTGGCACGGGCGACGGCGCGGCCCTGTCCAACGTGGCCTTCACCGCCGCCGAGAACATCACCCTGACGGACAACATCTTCGGCGTCGCCGGCGGCACCTTCACCGCGCTGAACGGCGAAGTCGCCATCGCGGCCGCGCAGGACGTCATCGGCGCCACCATCAATGCCAACAAGGCCGTCACGCTCTCCGCCGTCGGCATCGTGAATGACACGATCTTCGCGGGCGAAGGCGCCAACCTGACCGCCACCGACAGCATTGAGAACACCGCCATCGACGTCATCGGCGACCTGACCGCCAATGCGGATTCCATCGTGAACAGCAACATCGCCGTGACTGGCGAGACCGCCGACGTGACGGCCAACACGTTCGTCTCCGGCCTGGCGGTCTCCGTCAAGGGCGACCTCAACCTGACGGCCACCGAAGGCTACATCCAGGGCACCACCGCCTTCGTCGGCGGCAAGGCCACCCTCTATGCGGGCCAGGAGATCGACGGCAGCGACTTCACCGCCGGAACCGGCATTGAAATCCAGCACGCCACCGGCCTCGTTGGAGACACCTTCATCGCCGAGACGGGAGATGTGATCATCTCCAGCCAGGACGTCATCAACTACATTGAAGGGACGGTCATCCTCGCGAAGGAAGGCAATGTCGACATGAGCGAGGCCAACGTCCACGAAATGGACAACGCCACCATCACCTCCACGGAGGATCTGACGGTCGTGGCCGACTACATCGTCGGCAGCACCCTCATCTCCGAGAAGGGCGAACTGAACGTGACGGGCAACACCGCCATCACCGGTGGCGACTTCTACGCCAAGGACGGCGAAGTCATCGTGGCGACGGCTGACATCAGCGGCACGAACGTCGTGGCCGACATCCTGACCGACGGCACCGGAAACGTGACCATCACCGCCGAGAACGCCGCGAACGTGACGGCCGACGCGGTGGGCGCCATCGCGCTCCAGACCCTGACGGTCCGCGGCGGCAGCTACGTGGCCGACGGCGACGTGGCCGTCACCGGCACCGACGCGGACAACGCCACCATCGAGACCGGCGCCTTCGTCAGCAGCGAGGGCAACGTGGTCATCGGCAGCTTCTACAGCGTGGAGGGCGCCACCGCCCGCGC
>JAEEGL010326531.1_pt1 | contig 46448 bp, 46 predicted proteins | sample 9134231 | NCBI WGS metagenome assembly JAEEGL01 (sample SAMN16246548, study PRJNA631951) | gut metagenome | biome: gut microbiome; feature: rumen; material: fiber-attached | host: Bos | place: Iran: Karaj | collected 2018-10
AATATATGGCTAGAGTCGCAGGTATTGATTTACCGAAAAATAAAAGAATTGATGTTGCCTTGGAATATATTTACGGCATTGGCAAGAAAAACGCAAAAGATGTGCTCGCCAAAGTAGCCGGCCAAATTGATCCGGCAACCCGTGTCAAAGATTTGACCGAACAACAAGCGGGTCTTTTAAATACCATTTTGCAAAAAGAATACAAAGTGGAAGGGGAACTTCGTCGTGAAGTAGCCCAAAACATTCACCGCTCTATTGAAATTGGTTCGTACAGAGGCCAACGCCACCGCCGCAATTTGCCGGTACGTGGTCAACGCACCAAAACCAACAGCAGAACGCGCCGTGGAAGAAGAAAAACGGTAGGTTCGAAGGCTGCTGCAAAATAAATCTTAACATAGGAATTTAATATTATGGCAGAAGAAAAAGTAACAACAGCCGCTAAAGCACCGGCTAAAGGCAAAAAGAAAAACGCCAAAGCACCGGTATTCGGTGTAGTGCATATTTACTGCTCGTTTAACAATACGATCGTAACGGTCTCTGATGACAAAGGTAACACAGTTGCCTGGTCTACGGCCGGTTCTCACGGTTTTAAAGGCACCAAAAAATCCACGCCGTTTGCTGCTCAAATTACCAGCAACGCCGCTGCCGAAAAAGCTGTGAATATGGGTATGCGTGAAGTGGCCGTAAAAGTATGTGGCCCTGGCCAAGGTAGAGAAACGGCCGTACGCGCCCTCGCCCAAGCAGGGCTTGTGGTGTCTTCTATTAAAGACGTAACCCCCATCCCGCATAACGGATGCAGACCGCCCAAAGCCAGGAGAGTATAGTTTTATGTCAAGATATATTGGACCCAGCTGCAAAAAATGCAGAAAATTAGATTGCAAACTTTTCTTAAAAGGAACTAAGTGCTACACCAATTGTGTAATAGACAAGTTGGCAGCTGCCACTAAACGTGGCGGTAAAGTACGCAAAGCCAAAGTGTCCGAATACGGTATCCGCTTGCAAGAAAAGCAAAAAGCTCGCTTGCAATCTGGTATGTCGGAAATTCCGTTCCACAATATGTTTGCTACCGCGGCCAAAGCCGAAGGGCAAACCGGTGAAAATTTCTTGCGCAAATTGGAAACCCGCTTAGATAATATCGTGCGCCGTTTAGGTTTTGCGGTTTCGTTGAAAGCCGCTCGCCAATTGGTGTTGCACGGTTATGTAACGGTGAATGGTAAATCCGTAAATGTGCCTTCTTACCAATTGCGTATTGGAGATAAAGTGACGTTGGACAAATCCTTGGCGGAAAATGTCCAAGTCAAGCAAGCTTTAACCGAAGCAGAAAAACGCAATCAACGTCCGAGCTTTTTGGAATATGATAGCGAAAAACTGACCGGTAAATTATTGAGATGGCCCGACAGAGCGGAAAGTTCCTACCCTGTCAATGAGCAGTTAATTGTAGAATACTACTCTAGATAGTTTGGAGGCATTACATGGCTTTAAACGAATTAGTCCTTCCCAAAAAAATCCAATTGGAAGAGAAAACCGCTTCCGAGTACTATGGCAAATTTATTGCCGAACCGTATGAAAGCGGTTATGGACACACGGTAGGTAACTCCTTACGCCGGATTTTACTTTCTGGTATGGAAGGGGCCGCTGTAACAGCCGTGCGTATTGCGGGTGCCGTGCATGAATTTAGCACAATCCCTAACGTGCGGGAAGATGTGATTAACATCTTGTTAAACTTGAAAAATCTTCGTGTGAAAATGGAAGGCAAGAACCGCGAATATTTGCAACTCAGTGCCACCAAACCGGGTGTTGTAACAGCTGCAGATATTGAAGAAGTGGACGGTGTGGAAATTGTCAATAAAGATTTGGTACTGGCTACATTAGAAGTCGGTGGTAAATTGGATATGGAAATCGAAATTTCCCGCGGCAAAGGCTACGGCCCTGCTGAAGAATTGGCCAAAATACAACGTCCTGCCGGATTTATTCCGATGGATGCTTTGTACTCTCCAATTGTAAAAGTTCATTACGACGTTGAACCTGCCCGTGTTGGACAAAAAACGGACTATGACCGCTTGATTTTAGAAATCACGACGGATGGTACGTTGTCGCCGGCACGTGCACTTCACCGTGCAGCGGTTTTATTGTCGGGTTCCTTGCATATCTTTACGATTGAAGGCGAAGATGGCCGCGTAGCTACTGTAAGCGACGAACTGGTAGAAGAACCGGTTGCCGCTACTCCGGCTGCTACGGCTTCCTCCAAGCAAGATGACCTGTTGAACCAGTCCATTGAGTTTATTGAACTTTCTTCTCGTTCTATTAACTGCTTAAAATCTGAAAATATTCACACGGTACGTGATTTGGTCAAAATGACTGAAGGCGACTTGAATATGATTAAGAATTTTGGCGCCAAATCGATGGAAGAGATCAAAGCAAGATTAGCCGAGATGAATTTGACCCTCGGTATGAAATTTTAAGGAGTAGTTTTTCGTATGATTAAAAATACCGGATATAGAAAACTGGGTAAAACTCCGTCCCACCGCAAAGCAATGTTGAATAACATGGCTACCAGCATCATTCTTCATGAAGAAGTGAAGACAACGCTGCCCAAAGCCAAAGAAGTTCGCCGCGTAGTGGAAGGACTTATTACCTTAGCCAAAGCCAACGATATGCGTGCGGCCAAAGACACAATTAAAGACGCCGCCGCTGTTAAAAAATTGTTTGAAGTGTTGGCTACCCGCTATGCTAATCGCCCGGGTGGGTTCTGCCGTATTTATCGCGCAGGTTTACGCCAAGGCGACAATGCTGAAGTGGCAATTGTTAAATTAGTGGACTAATCATTATGGTAATAGACTATCTTGGGGGGCTTTTTTCTTCTGACTTAGGGATGGATCTGGGCACAGCCAACTGCTTGATTTATGTCAAGGACAAAGGCATTGTGTTGCGGGAGCCGTCCGTAGTAGCCGTAGAACGCGAAACCGGTGAAGTGAAAGCCGTTGGCGCAAAAGCAAAACAAATGTTAGGGCGTACTCCGGCCAATATTGTGGCTGTACGTCCGATGAAGAATGGCGTCATTGCGGATTTTGAAGTAACACAAGAAATGATTCGTTACTTTATTCGCAAAGTACACACCCGTAGCAGTCTATTACGTCCCAGAATTGTGATTGGCATTCCCTCAGATATTACCGGTGTAGAACGACGCGCGGTAGATGATGCCGCCCGCCAAGCCGGTGCACGCGAGGTCTATTTGATAGAGGAGCCCATGGCTTCGGCCATGGGCGCCGATTTGCCCATTGCTGAGCCGCATGCCAGTATGATTGTAGATATCGGCGGCGGGACGACGGAAGTTGCTGTCATTTCCCTAGGTGGAATGGTAGTAGCCAAATCGATTGATGTGGCCGGAGATGAACTTACCGAATGTATTGTTCAGTACTTCCGTAAAAAATACAATTTGATTATCGGCGAAACAACAGCCGAAGAAGTAAAAATTAACTTAGGTTCTGTTTATCCTCTGAAAGAAGAAAAAACCATGGAAGTAAAAGGACGTGATCAAACCCAAGGTTTGCCGCGTACTTTAACGGTTACTTCAGAAGAAATTCGTCAAGCGTTAATGGAACCTGTGCGTTTGATTTTAGACGTAATCAAAAGCACGTTGGAAGAAACACCGCCCGAGCTTGCCGCTGATTTGGTGGACCGCGGTTTAGTGGTAGCCGGAGGGGGCAGCTTGCTCCGCGGTATTACGGAACTGATTCGTAAAGAAACCGACATCCCTGTCCATCGCGCAGCGGATCCGCTGAGTTGCGTGGCTTTGGGGACTGGTAAATTCTTGGAACAATTAAACGAAAAAGGTTCCCGCTTCTTTGGCTCTCGCGGTAAGTCATTCTAATTAACCGCTATAACTATAGAGGCGGACACAGTTCCTTAGGGAAACGTGTCCGCTTTTTTTGAATAAGTATATGGTAGTGAAAAAACATAAAACTCCAAAAAAACACAGTGTTCCGGGCCGTAATTATTGGTTGCCGGCGGGATATTTGTTGCTATCACTGCTATTGATGATTTTACCGCTAAAGGGCCCTGTGGCTTCTTTTAAGGCTGTATTTAGTTATATTTTCCTGCCACAAATACGTGCGGCACATAGTGCAACCACGTACGCTGAAGGAGTTTCCCAAACTGTGCGGGAACTGCTAGATGCCCATGATGAAAACCGTCATCTAAAACAAGAAATAGAAAACAGCCGTTTGTTGGCCGAACAAGCTCAATATGTATTGAAGGAAAATCAACGTCTTTCTGCTTTGTTGCAGGTCGCTCCCCAACGCCGTTGGAAGGGAGTTTGGGCGAAAGTAGCCTATCGTGAACCTTCTCAATGGAACACGGTTACATTAGACAAAGGCGCCAAAGATGGTATTGTAGAACGGAGCGCAGTAATTGGCGTGGAAGAGGGTCAAGTAGGCCTAGCTGGGGTAGTAGTGGAAGTAACGGAAACAACCTCTAAAGTTCTTTTGGTTCGCGATGAAGATTTTTCCGCAGCAGTTTATTTGGAGAGAGGAAAAGAAACCGGTCTGTTAGTTGGAGACGGTCCTCGCCCCATTCGCATTCAATATATTCCGCTTCAAACGCACGTAGAAGAAGGAGACAATATTTATACTTCCTCTACCAGCAGTGTATTCCCCTCCGGGATTTGGGTAGGAAAAGTAAGTAAAGTAAGAAAAGATGATGCTTTCCAAACGGCTCTTACGGTGCAAGTAGCTGCGGGCGTTCATACCTCGGCTATTCAAGAAGTTTTTGTCATTTCAACGGGAGAAAAACGTTAATATGCGTTCGATAATAAAACTTTTTTTGCTCTTTGTATTGGCCACGGTTTGTCATTGGGGCTTTGCATTGGGATTTGGTTTTTGGGGACTGAGCGTTAATTTAATGTTGGCTTTTGCTTTGGCTTTTTGTACGGTATTACGGCCGTCGTTTGGATACCCGGTCGTTTTTTTATGTGGCTTGTTTTTAGATTTTTTTGGTACGAAAGTTTTTGGTAATAACGCTTGCTCTTTTACGGTAGCGGCGTTTATTATGTATCAAGTGTCACCGCGATTTGATTTCGAAGGGCCTCTTCCACAAATGTTGGCTGTTTTTTTGTTAACATGTCTGACAAGTGTTTTGAACTGGTGGTTGGTGCTAGAATTTTCTTCCAGTATTTTATGGCCGGGGTTTGGCGGGATGTTGGGCGGTGCGCTGATAGGGGCGTTTTGCTCGCCAGCAGTGTTTTGGCTTGTGAAAGCAACGCTTCATGATGGGCTAATGTGTAAAACACAAGAACATGCAAGTTTCTAGAATTTTATTTAACAGGCGTTTGAAAGGATTGTTTATTATATCGGCTATCGCAGGGGGTATTATTGCCTTACGTTTGGCAGATATTCAGGTTATTCACCACAACGCCTATTTACAAATGGCAGAACGGAACCGTACCCAAGTATTGTATCAAACGGCTCCGCGAGGACGTGTATTTACATCAGATGGTGTTGCCATTGCTTCCAATTCTCCCTCGTTTAGTTTCTATTATTTAGGTGTAGGAAATCAAGACGCTCAATATTTGCACAAACTGGCCAAAGATGTTGCGCCGCACATGAATCGTTCCGAAGATGAAGTTTTCCAAAAATTACAACAAGGAGTCAAAACAGGGAAGGCCGTTGCCTTGGCGGACAATTTGTCTATTCAAAGTATGGTAGCCCTGAAGGAATTGCAATTTTATTATCCGGGGGTATACTTGGTGGAAGAGACCAAGCGTGATTATCCCTATGGGGAATTTGCCAGCCATTTATTGGGATATATCGGCCAGATGGATGAAAAAGAATGGCGTGCGCGTGATAATAAAATGGGTTATCGTTTGAATTCAAAATTAGGTAAAAATGGAATCGAGAAAAAATTTGAAACTTCTCTTAAAGGAAGAGACGGCGGTGTTTATTTAGAAGTAGACTATAAAGGGCGCGTACACAGTTTAATTCAAGATAAAAAATGGGCAGCCGGAAGCGACGTTTATTTAACGTTGAATTATGATGTGCAAAAAGCAGCGGAAGAAGGATTAAAGAAATCAAAAACGGGGCGTGGAGCTGCCGTGGCATTAGATCCTCGCACCGGGGCGGTCTTGGCTTTGGTAAGTGCTCCGGCGTATGACCCCAATATTTTTGTTGCTTATAGTGACGATAAAGAAGCCCAAAAGAAGAAAAAAAATATCAATGAATACAACCTGGCTATCCAAGGCACCTATCCGCCGGCTTCTACTTTTAAAATCATTACCGGAGCAGCAGCTTTGGAAGAGGGAAATATTAATGTCAAACACAAAGTTACCTGCACCGGAAAATATGATTCCGGTCCGCGTATTTTTAAATGTTGGGGTACGCATGGCCCAGTTGATTTTTTTGACGGAATGAGCAATTCTTGTGATGTTTATTTTTATGCATTAGCTTCCCAAATTGGGGCAGCCCCTATTGAACGTGTAGAGCGTAAATTTATGTTTGGACGCCAAACGGGGATTGATTTGCCGGGAGAAAAAGCAGGCAATTTGTATGGGCCCACACGTCGTGCACGTAACAAAACCTATTGGTTCGTGGGAGACACGCTTAACCTTTCTATCGGCCAAGGAGAATTGCTTGTAACACCTATTAAATTGGCACAATTTGCTGCGGCTCTTGCCAGCCGCGGAAACGTTTATCGCCCTTATTATGTGGATAAAATTGTCAGCAACCAAACCGGAAAGACGGAAGTTATAGGAAAGACTGAAATTTTGCAACATGCAGATTTGAAACCCGAGACATATGATACACTTTTTCAAGCGCTTAAATATACGGTTGATACCGGTACGGCGCGGCGTGTGAAAATACCGGGGTTAAATGTTTACGGTAAAACGGGAACGGCCCAAAATCCACACGGGGCAGACCATGGTTGGTTTATGGCGTTTGCCGGAAAAGAAGGAGAAGACCCCTCTATCGCCTTGGCTGTATTTGTAGAATTTGGGGAAGGGGGCAGTTCTGCTGCAGGCCCCATAGCACGGGAAATGTTGGAAGCTTATTTCGGCCTTCAAAAGCCCGCTGAGGTGGAAGTTCCTGTGGTGGCCGAGGAGGAACAGCCATGATTATGTTTAAAAAATCTGTAGCCCAAGGGCGCACCCGCGTAGATACCGTATTGTTGTGGGCCATGGTAGGACTGGTGGCTTTGGGAGCATTGTGCGTCATGTCAGCTGTGAACAGCTTGTCTTTCTCCAACCCGATTGTCCGTACGCATTTATTGGCTCTGCCGATTGGATTAGGTGCATTTATTTTCGGTTGGAGTTTTAACTACCAAATTTATGACGAACAATGGAAATTTCTATATGGATTTATCCTCGCTTTATTGATTGGGGTACTTCTTTTTGGATCGTACCAGCGTGGTTCCCGTTCCTGGTTTGTGTTGCCATTTTTTTCTATGCAACCTTCCGAAATTTGCAGGGTAGCAACTTTGTTGGTGGCGGCTGCTTGTTTAGACCGAAGAGGTAGGCGCATAAGGGAGACTTCCTCTTTATTCATATTAGGGGCATTGCTATTACCTATCTTTGGCTTGATTATGATGCAGCCTGATTTTTCTTCAGTAGTAGTTACTTTGCCTGCTATTTTGGTTTTGCTCTATTGTACAGGAATAAATGTATTTTATTTGGTGCTTATCGGGCTTTTTGTGGGAGTGGCCGGATTTTTTACTATTTCATGGACATATATTTATTTGCATCCGGAATTGCTTGATTACCGCATTGTGGAATTATTTAATAATTTAGCCCGCAATGGTTGGTATATGGGAGGATTTGCCCTACTTGTGGCACTATTGGGCTATATAGTTTGGTGGTTCTTCAAACAGCTGCGTATTTACATTCCCTCTCTTTATTTTGTGCTGGCTACTTGTGTTGTATTGGCAGGATTATTTGGTGGAATTTTTATAGAACACCAAATGAAGCCGCACCAACGCAAACGGGTGGAAACTTTTTTGGCTCCGAAATCGGACCCTCGCGGGGCAGGGTATAATGTATTGCAAGCTCAAATTGCCATGGGCGCCGGTGGAATATGGGGAAAAGGGCTTTTTTCAGGAACGCAATCACGCTTGGGGTTTGTACCGGAAAAACATACCGATTTTATTTTAGCAGTTGTAGGGGAAGAACTGGGCTGGTGGGGTACCTGCCTTGTATTGGGATTATATTTATTGATTTTATGGCGGATCATGCTGATTGCGTATATGGCCAGTGATCGATACGGCTATTTGGTTTGTTCGGGAATATTCGGTATGTTTTTTACGTATATGTTGGTAAATTTTGGAATGTTGGTAGGAATTGTACCTGTGGCAGGTATTCCGCTGCCTTTTATCTCTTACGGAGGCTCCAATTTGGTTGCCAGTTTTTGGGCTTTGGGCGTGGTACAATCGGTTTATGCGCGACGCTTGCGGGTATAAAAAGATGATAAAACCATCAAAAATTTATAAAATGCGTGTAGTGTTGCGTATGCTTGAAAAACAAGCATCAGATAACGTTTTTAAAGCGGTAAGAAAGATGATACTTGCTAGCGGGTTGCCGTTTGAACCGGCAAGGATGAACGCTCACTGGCCCCGTTTTTCATATGGGCCTTCTGTAGCGGTCTCACAAATAGCCCTACGCGAGTATGTTGATATTTATTTACGTACGTTTGTTTCTGCTGAGGAAGTCAAAAGCAAGTTAGAGGCGGTTTGTCCGGACGGTCTTACTATTTTAAATGTCCAGCGTGTACCGTATGCTTTGCCTTCCGTGCAAAATTTGGCGGCCGCTGCCACGTTTAGCGTAGAAGGGAATTTTGAAGCCTTCGCGTTGAAGCAAACGATTGAAGATTATTTTAACGCATCTCGGGCGGAAGTAGTGTATCAAGGGAAAAATGGTTTTGCGATTACCAAAAACATCAAGCCTTATTTACTAGAAGCAAAGACCATTTCCCCGGAAAAGATACAACTGACGTTGGCATGCGTAGCAGACAAATGGATCCAACCGCAAGAGGTCTTGGCAGGTTACCTGGGGATATCGGTTCCCCTAGATGAAGCTGCATGGTCCGTGGAAGGATTTACATTTATACGGGAAGGACTGTATTGGCGGGATAGCCAAGGAGAACTTCACCTTATTTGACAGGGTTTATAAACCCTTGGGAGCATTTATGAGTAAAAATTTAGAACAGCCACGGGAAGTAGAAGTGCTGGTAAATACATCTTTTGAAGAAACACGAATTGCTATTTTAGAGAACGAACGCGTTAACGAATTAGTATGGGAACGCCGCGGTGCGCTCAATATTGTAGGAAATATCTACAAAGGAACGGTGGAAAATGTGTTGCCCGGTATTTCCAGTGCATTTTTAAATATCGGTTATGAAAAAAATGCTTATTTGTACATTTCAGACGTAATTGGAACGGATAAGAAAAACATTGATAAAGTATTACGCAAAGGGCAAGAAGTAATGGTGCAAGTGGTAAAAGATGCTATCAGCACCAAAGGCATGAAAGTAACCATGGACGTTACATTGCCGGGTCGTTATTTGGTATTAACTCCCAATCAAAGTTTCGTAGGAGTATCTAAAAATATTGAATCGGCTGAAATGCGCCACAAATTAAATGAAATTATGCAAGATTTGGCTGCCAAACATTTAAATGGCATGGGTTGTATTGTCCGTACAGAAGCCGAAGAAGCTACGCACGAAGAATTGGAACGAGAAGTAAAATATCTTTACCGTCAATGGCAGTCCATTCTCAAGAAATTTGAAGAGTCGCACTCTCCCAAACTTTTGCATGAAGACATGGACGCTGTTTTACAAGTAGCGCGTGATGTTCTTTCCGAAGATGTAAAAGTTTATTTGCTGGATAATAAAAAAGATTATGAACGTGTGCGCGATTTTGTGGAAAAGAACTCTCCGGATTTGGCTGACCGCGTGCAACTTTACAAAGGCAAAACGCCTATTTTTGAGGCCTACAATATTGAGCCGGAAATTGATAATTTACGCAAAATCAAATTACCGCTTCCTAACGGCGGAAGTATTATTATTCAAGAGGCGGAATCGTTGTGTGCGATTGATGTAAACACCGGTAAATTTACCGGGAATAAATCGCAGGAAGAAACCGTAACACAAACAAATATTGAGGCAGCGAATGAAATTGCCCACCAATTGCGCTTACGCAATATTGGGGGAATTATCGTAATTGATTTTATCGATATGCGCAAAGCATCCAGCCGCCGTCGTGTTTTAGAAGCTCTTTCACAAGCGGTGCAAGGGGACCGTGCCAAAATCCGCATTTTGCCTATCACAAAATTAGGGTTGGTGGAAATGACACGTGAACGCAAACGGGCCAGCACCGGGAGTTTCATCAGCGAAGAATGTCCTCAATGCCATGGTTCTGGTCGGGTTTTATCGGCAGAAAGTATGCGTATTAAAATTCAGCGCGAAATTTACGATTTGACCAATGGACGCCCGGGGGGAAACTTACGTGTTGTGTTGCACCCCGCATTGGCTGACGCGATTAAGAATCATCAGGAAGATATTGAACAAAATATTCACCGCACGCTTAAGATTCAATCGGATCCGCAACTGGCGTGGGAAGATTATAAAATCGTTTTGGAATAGCTCATGCTCAAACGTTTTTGCCGGATTTTTTCGGCCGTGATTTGTCTATGTTTGGCGGGGGTTGCACAAGCGCAGGACCGCGTGGAGTTTGTTGTCTTCGGGAAAGATAAAGGCTCGGTGGAATCCATGCAATCCAACGGTGTTACTTATGTAAATATTCAACGGGCTGCGCGTAAATTTGGGGTAGATGTGGAGCTTTTTGCCACTTCCAAACAAGCCAAGCTAACTGCACGTGGTTTTTATGCTATTCTGACGGGTTCCTTGGATGAAGTAATTGTTAATGGGAAAAATGTCAAATTATCGGGGGTTGTCATTAACAATGGTGGTAATCTAATGGCCCCGGTAGATTTTTTCTTACTGCCCTCTTTCCAAAAAGCCATCAATCGCTACGTAGAGTTTAAAGATAACCGATTCATTGTTGAACGTCGTTTTAATATGGTTTATGACTCTAAGGATGTGAACGGCACGGAAAATGTACTGCGTTTTACGGCACCTGATAATTTAAAATACACGATAAAACAAATCAACGGGCATACAGTAACCGTTTTGTTTGAAAATGTTGTGTTGAAGCGGGATGTTTACGAACGTTTCAATACGGATTACATTACTTCCATGAGCCTTACCCAATTGCGCGAAAATGCGGAATTAAAAATAATTTTGGGCCATAAAGCCAAAGATTGGAATTTTACTCCGGAAGGGAAAGGCAAATTTGCTTTTCGTGCGGCAGTAGAAAAAAGAGCGCCTGTATTAAAGAAGGATTCTTCTCCCGTTATTAAGGCAACTCCTACTCCACAAATGCCGGTAATTCCTTCGGAAGATTTGTCCACTCCCACTCCTTCTGTGCTGGCAGAAGATGATTTTGAAGAAATGGAGGATACGTCATCTGCAGAACCAGTTGTAACCGAACAACCGGAAGGGAACAAAGAGGAAGAACAACCGGTAGCACAAGAGACGAACACGGAAGAAAATTCCAAAGAAGAACCTGCGCCTACCCCCGTCGGTGTTCCAGTTGCCGGTCCGGTAATTAAAGCAGAGCCGCATCCGCTGTCTATCAGTGAAGTCCATAAGAAAATTCGCATTGTAGTAGATCCCGGGCATGGTGGAAAAGATGCTGGTGCCGTACGTGGGCGTTACCGTGAAAAAGATTGGAATTTAGCAGTTGCAAATGAACTGGTTAGACTCTTGAAAAAAGGTGGATTTGACGTAAAGGCCACGCGCAGCAGTGATGTTTTTATTGCTTTGGGGGAACGTGCTAAAATTTCCAATAATTTTAAAGCTGATTTGTTCGTATCCATTCATACCAATGCTACCAAGAACACGGCGGCCAACGGCTTCCAGGTTTATTTCCGTTCCGAAAAAGCCACCGATAAAGAAGCTGCCGAAACCGCCGCTTTGGAAAACGAAGCCATGCAGTACGAAGAAGCCCATTACAATTTTGTAGATGCCCTCTTACAGTCAATGGCAAAAAACGAATTTATGAATGAAAGTTCCAAACTTTCCGGCTATATCCAAAAAGAAGTATATCGCCAACCGGGTATTGGTGTAGCGGTCAATCCTAAAACAGGGTTGCGTCAAGCCAACTTTTATGTGTTGCGTGGCGTTAATGCGCCTTCAGTACTGGTGGAAATGGGTTTTATCAGCAGCCCCAAAGACCGTGTAAAACTTTCCAATGCCAATGTTCAAAAGAAAATGGCACTAGGTATTTATAACGGTATTGTGCAATACGCCAAAACGGAACTTCAAAAAAACAAATAAACATTTTCCTATTAAAATCCCTGGGAGAAATCTCGGGGATTTTCTTAGAATTTTTAGAAGAGACCTCTTAGCAATCGCAACATTTGTGGATTAGTACCGGACTTTTATGAAAGATTTGATTTCTCTTTTCTTTGTATTTGCCAAAATTGGGCTATTCACGTTGGGTGGTGGGTATGCCATGATACCGCTGATGGAAAAAGAACTTTCCGGCAAATACATGTCTAAAAAAGATTTTTTGGATACGCTGGCTTTGGCGCAAGCTGCCCCCGGGATCATGGCCATCAACATGGCTATTTTGACGGGATATAAAGTGCGGAGTATAAGAGGAAGTATTTTTGCTGCGTTTGGAGCGTCATTACCTTCTTTTGTCATTATTTTACTGTTGGCGTTATTTTTTGCTACTTACCAGGACAACCCAATTGTGCGTCATATCTTTATGGGAGTGCGCCCGGCGGTCATTGCGCTCATTTTAGTGCCGGTATTTAATCTCGCCAAAGCAGCCGATATCACTTGGAAGACTATTTGGATTCCGGTTCTTGTAGCCTTGTTGGTATGGTTAGGAGGAATATCGCCTGTATATTTGGTTATAGCAGCGGGTTTGATGGGATATTTGCAGGGTTGTTTGAAAGGAGCGCAAAAATGATTTTTTTGAAATTATTTTGCACATTTTTCAAAATCGGGCTTTTTAATTTTGGCGGCGGATATGCTATGATTTCGTTTATTCAAAACGAAATTGTGTATAAACATGCATGGCTCACTACGTCACAATTCACAGATATTGTAGCTCTTAGTCAAGTAACCCCCGGGCCGGTGGGGATTAATATGGCCACTTACGTCGGCTATGAAGCGACTTCTTCGGTATGGGGGGCAGTAACAGCGACGATTGCGGTATGTCTGCCATCTTTTATTTTAATGATTTTGATAAGTAAATGGTTCTTAAAATACCGTCATGCCAAAGCGGTAGAAGATGTTTTTAAGGGTCTTCGGCCGGCAGTAATAGGCCTTATCGCGGCAGCTGCATTAGTGCTTTGTAATGCAGAAAACATAGTGGATTACAAAAGCGTATTGATGCTTGCAGGAGCTTTTTTGGCAGTGTGGAAATATAGAGTAGGGCCGATTCCTGTGCTGATAGCCAGCGGTGTTCTGGGGCTAGTCTTGTATTCTTAAAGTTTACATAACCTAACTTAATATAAGAGATTAATAAATTATTTTTTAGAAGTAAAAATATATTTTTATAAAGTACTTGTTAGTTTTTCCTAACTTTTATATAATATATTTATCCATTCGATAAAGGAAAAAACATGAACAAGTATATATCTCTTATCAGTATGTGTAGTATGTTTTTTACGGGCAGCTTGTGTTTTGCACAAGTTTCAACTGCCTCTATGCAACGCCAAATTGCCACACAAATGCATGCCAAACAAGCAGAGGTGCAGATTACCCTTGATTGGACACAAGAAGTGGAAATGCGAGAAGTAATGCTCCGCCCAGTACGGGGGTTTGTGCATCCCTCAAAGATTGTGTTAACCACTCGCCAAAAAACGACTCATTGCCGCGGAATGCTCATTCAAACGGGGCAAGTAGTTACGCCCGCGTTATGTGTGCGAAACGGAAATTGGAATCTCTCTAAGGTAACGCTTGCCTTTTCCAACGGAAAGCAAGGGATAGGCGCTGCCGGAAGTGTGAGCGTGAAAGAAGATGTTGCTTATATTAAGGTTTGCCCTAAATTGACACAAGGCCTTGTTGGCGTTCCCGTTGCGCTAACCCCTAAAGGCAAATCATTAAAAGAGCATTTTGGAGACAAAGTAATGAATACTCTTTCTTCCTTTTTTCATTCCAAAGGAGTGGTTCAGTCGCAACATTATTTCCGGCCTGGCAAAGTACATTATTCGAATTCTACTTTACAAGTAGGAGATGGCATTTTGTACGAAGGAAAATTAGTTGCATTGGTAAAAAAGAATATCAAGCATTATCGTTCTCTTTCGGAGAAACCGTTGGCGATATTGCGTTAAATAAATGTTGTATACTCCAAACCATTAGCCAAGGTTTGGGGTCTCCTATAAAAAGCGCCGGGGCATTTATGCTCCGGCGTTCTTACAACCAAATTATGCTTGTGTTGCCGGAGGGGGGACTTCCTCTTTGGGAGAGGAATCTTCCGTATGGGTAAGAGTTACATCTGCAAAGATAGCATCTTTATTTTCATTTAGCCATCGTCGGTGCAATTTGTAATCCGGGCAATATTGTGCCACTAAAGCCCAATACTCCGGGCTGTGGTTCATGTGGTTTAGATGGCACAATTCGTGAATAATTAAATAATCTTGTACTGCCAACGGCATTTTGATAAGTCGGTATGAAAAATTTAAATTTTTCTTGCTGGAGCAACTTCCCCACACGGTTTGCTGGTCTTTAACAACGACGTTGTTAAACGTCACCCCTATTTTTTCGGCCCATTGTTTTGTTTTTTCCGGCAATGTTTCCTTGGCTTGATTTTTGAGCCATTCCGTAACGAGTGCCGAAGGATTTTCCTCTTTATTTTGCAGATAAATATGGAAAACAGTACCGTCAAACGTCACCCCGGTCTCTTGGTCGGGCGTTAGGTAGGTGCGCGCTTCAAATAAATCCCCGTTAAAAAGCACTTTATTGCCACTGATAGTAAGAGAGGGGGTTTCTTTCTTGCCCAACTTGATTTCCGTAGGGAGCTTTTCCTCTTTACCGAATACTTCGGGCAAATCTTTTTTGAGACGTTCTAAAAAAAGTTTAACGTCGCTGATGACGGTTTGTGTATCTGACATATATACATTATAGCAGTTTTAAGGGAAGGTATAATTGGTGCGTTTTGTGCTGTATTTTTATACAATAATCGTGTAGAGAGGTAACTATGGCAGAATTAAAAAAGACCGCCTTGTGCCATGCTTGTGAGCAGGCCGGCGGTAAAATGGTAGATTTTCATGGGTGGTTGTTGCCGGTTCAATTTGACAGTATTTTAGCTGAACACAAGGCCGTGCGGGAAAATGTTGGGATGTTTGATGTATCCCATATGGGGCAGTTGTCCGTAGAGGGAAAGGATGCATGGAAGTTTTTGCAATATATCAGTTGCAATAACATTAAATCAACACCCGCAGCCGGTACATATTTTCATATCCTTACCGAACAGGGTACGATTATTGATGATGCAATTGCTTTTTGCCTCACACCGGAAAAATTTTTAGTTGTAGTAAATGCCGCTTGTGTGGAGGAAGATTTTAATTGGTTTCAAAAGCAGGCAAAGCAGTTTTCTGTATCTGTATCCAATGAGAGCGCTCAATGGAGTATGATTGCACTGCAGGGGCCTAAGGCATTGTCTTTGGCATCTACACTTTTACCTGTTGTGGCCAACTTACCACGTTTTCATATTGCACCTATAGAATTATGGGGTATTAAAGGGTATGTTACTCGAACGGGATATACGGGGGAAGATGGCGTGGAGATTATGTTACCCGGTACGCACATTGAAAAACTTTGGAATGAGTTTTTACGTTTGGGCGTTAAACCCTGTGGCTTAGGGGCGCGTGACGTATTGCGCTTGGAAGCGGGATATCTTCTCAACGGGGCAGACGCAGATCAAACGCGTACTCCCTATGAGGCCAATTGCGGATGGGTAGTAAAGTTGAATAAGGAAAACTTCATTGGTAAAGCCGCTTTGGAACAAAAGAAAGCGGCCGGGTTTGCCACCTTACTAAAAGGGGTTCATCTCAAAAGCCCGGGTGTGCCGCGCGAGGGATGCAAAGTATTTGTAAATGGCATAGAAAAAGGATTTTTAACAAGTGGTACTTATTCTCCCTTGTTTAAGGGGATTGCCGTCGGTTATTTAAATGCCGATGTGCCGGTGGGCGCGGAAGTGGAAGTGGAAATCCACGGACGCAAAGTGCCGGCCGAAGTTGTCAAAACTCCGTTTTATAAAAATAGGGTTTAAGGAGAAATTATGTATAACCAAGAAAATTGCCGTTTCGCCAAGACGCACGAGTGGGCATTTGTAGAGGGGGAAGTAGCTGTGGTCGGTATTAGCGATCATGCGCAAGAAGAAATCAGCGATATTGTATTTGTAGATTTGCCAAAAGTAGGCCGTCAGGTAAAGACGGGGGAGAATTGCTGTGTGATTGAGTCTGTAAAATCTGCCAGCGAAATTTATGCCCCTGTTAGCGGCGAGATTGTAGCCATCAACGAAGCCCTTACCGGGGACCCTGCGTTGGTCAACCGAGAACCACACAACGGCGGCTGGTTATTCAAAATCAAAATGACCAACCCCGAAGAAGTTAACGCGCTGTTGGACTTTGCCGGTTATCAAGCCACGATTCAAAAATAAATTCATTTGCGCTTCCCCCACCCATGTGGGGGTTTTATTCATTCAAGGGTTATTATGTTCATTGCAAACACAAAAGAAAATCAAAAAGAAATGCTTGAAAAAATAGGTGTTTCTTCCATAGAAGAATTGCTCCGGCAAATACCGTCCGGTTTTTTACATCCGTCTCTGGATTTGCCCGCCGCCTTAACCGAAGAAGAATTAACGACTCATTTGCGTGATTTGGCAGCCAAAAATAAACCGTTAAAAAATTTTATTGGCGCAGGGATGTATGAGCATTTTATTCCGGCCGCTGTACCGGCCTTATCCAGCCGTGGGGAATTTTTAACGGCCTATACTCCTTATCAGGCAGAAGCCAGCCAGGGAACTTTGCAAACGATTTATGAATTTCAAAGTGCTTCGTGCGCGTTAATGAATATGGGAGTGGCTACGGCTTCACATTACGACGGAGCTACTGCATTGGCAGAAGCCGTGTTAGCCTCTGCGCGTATTACAGGGCGTAAAGAAATTCTTATTTCCACATTGCTTCATCCCCATTATAAAGAAGTACTGCAAACCTATACGCGTCACATGGGGCTGACGATTGTAGAAGCCAAAGTACAAATAAACGGAACGCTGTCTCTAAAAGAATTGCAAACACAGCTTTCTGACAAAACAGCTTGTTTTGTGTTGCAGACTCCTAACTTTTTAGGGAATTTGGAAGATGCCTCGGCTGTTTCTGCAGCGGTTCATGCAGTGAATGCACTTTTGGTAGCAGTGGTAAATCCTATTTCTTTGGGGGTGGTACAAACGCCCGGGGAATACAATGCTGATTTTGCTGTTTGCGAAGGACAACCTTTGGGCAATCCTATGAGTTTTGGAGGGCCCGGTTTGGGAATTTTGACAGCCAAAGAGAGCTATGTACGCCAATTGCCGGGTCGTATGGTAGGGATTGCCAAAGATCATGACGGGCGTCGCGCTTTTGTACTGACGCTCCAAGCACGGGAACAACACATTCGTCGGGAGAAAGCCGCTTCTAATATTTGTTCCAACGAGGCCCTTTGTGCATTAAATGCAGTTATTTATTTAACCCTTTTGGGACCGCAAGGCCTTAAAGAGGTAGCAGAGCTTAATTTAGAGCGTGCCCACCAATTGGCCGATTTAATAAATACAGTTCCCGGTTTCAAAGCAGGCACAGGGGCACCCTTCTTTAATGAGTTCTTGGTCCAATGTCCTGTTCCGGCTCATCAAGTGATTGAAAAATTGGAAGAAAAAGGGATTGCGGCCGGATACGATTTAGGACGTTTATGCGCACCTATGACGAATTGTTTGTTGGTATGTGCCACCGAACTGCGCACGGAAGATGATTTAAAAGCGTACGTAGACGCTTTGAGGGGGATTTAATATGCAAGAAATTTTAGTGCAAAACGAATTGTCAATTGAAAAATCCCGTTCGGGGCGTCGAGGGATACGTTATGCGCAAGTACACAAACATGCTGCGGATTATCTGCCGGACGGCTATCTGCGGAAACAGGAACCGCATTTGCCGGAAATGAGTGAATTTGATACGGTGCGTCATTTTACACGTTTGTCTCAGCAGAACTACTGCTTAGACGGACAATTTTATCCTTTGGGATCTTGTACCATGAAGTACAATCCCAAATCATATGATGTATTAAGCGCACTTCCTTCCTTCGCCAATGCACATCCGTTTGCTCCGGAAAACGCTGTGCAAGGTACCTTGGAAATTTTATACAACTTGCAAGAATTGCTTAAAAAAATTACAGGGTTATCTGCCTTTACACTTCAACCGGCTGCCGGAGCACACGGGGAATTGACAGGGATCCTGACAGCACGTGCTTACCACAATGCTACCGGTGGGCAAGACCGTACACAAGTAATTGTTCCGGATACTGCTCATGGCACCAACCCGGCCACTGCACATATGGCAGGCTATGAAGTGATAAATATTAAATCTGCTCCCAATGGGTGTGTCGATAAAGAAGCATTACAAGCTGCTTTATCTGAAAAAACAGCGGTGGTTATGTTGACGGTTCCCAATACCGTAGGGCTTTTTGAACCGGATATTCGCGAAATTGCCGATATGGTCCATAACGCAGGGGCCCTTTTGTACATGGACGGAGCCAATTTTAATGCACTTATCGGGTTAGCTAAACCTGCTGATTTTGGAGTGGATATTATGCATCTTAACTTGCATAAGACATTCGCCGCACCGCATGGCGGCGGTGGGCCCGGTTCCGGACCGGTAGGGGCGGCTGCACATGTAGCACCTTATTTACCAAAACCGATAGTGACCCTTCAGGATGGTCGTTATACTTTTACCGAAACGGCCGAAAGTTTGGGAAAGATGAAAGCTTTTTATGGCAACATAGCCGTATGTATTCGCGGCTATTGTTACCTGCGCCAATTCGACGCGGCCACGCTAAAAGAAATTGCTGAAAATGCTATCTTAAATGCCAATTACATTCGTTCTTTATTGAAAGGAAAATTTAATGCATTTTTTGATTGCAACTGCATGCATGAATGTGTGCTGAGCATAAATCCGGCAGAAATGAATGGCGTACATACTTCGGATATTGCCAAACGCCTGCTAGATTATGGTTTTTATGCACCCACCATTTATTTTCCGTTAATTGTGCCGGAGGCTTTGATGATTGAACCTACCGAAACGGAAAACAAAGAGATGTTGGATGCGTTTGTCGCAGCAATGGAGCGAATTTACGAAGAGATTAAAACGGACCCACAAATCGTAAAAGACGCACCGCATCATCATCCGGTCAAACGGATAGATGAAGTATCTGCGGCTCGTAACCCCAATTTACATTGGTGAATTGTTTGAGGGAGAAATATTTTCCTATTTCTCCCTACATGCTTTATGAATCTATTGTTAAATACACCGCCGTTGGACGTTTATGAACACATGGCGTTGGATGAAACGCTTGTTAAATTACGCCCGGGGGCGGTTTCTTTGCGTTTTTTTAATTGGCGGGAAGGTGCGGCCATTACCTATGGATACGCACAGTTTTACCAAGAGGTTTTACGGGGAATACCGGCTGAATTTAACGGAGAAATGACACGCCGCCCTACCGGGGGCGGTATTGTTTTTCATACGGATGATTTAACATTTTCCGTTATTTTTGAACATACTGGCCGAACCGCTGATATCTATAAGAAGATGCACACGCTTATTTGTGCGGAACTTTCCAAAAGAGGGGAAGAAAGACTTTCTTTGGGAAATTCTGTATCAAAAGAAAAGTATCAACCCAGTTGTGGACAAGAAGCGAGTGCCTGTTTTATAAATCCGGTTGAAAATGATGTGCTTTTTGACAAGGAGAAAAAGATTTTGGGAGGGGCTTTACGACGTTTCGGAACCACTTTTCTGTACCAAGGTTCGTTACAACTGCCCGGGGCCCGTCAAAATCCGCTTTATAAACAGGCTATTATTTGTGCTGTCCGCTCCTTTTTAGCACTTGATTTGAAACCAACTGCCTTAGACGGACAAACACTACAAACAGCACGTTTGTTGGCATCCAGTTGTTATCGTACTCCTTTTTGGAAGGAAAAATTCTAATGGAGCGTTTTGTAAAATTTCTTATCGCTTTTTTTCTATTGCCCACATTGGTATGGTCCGGTGCTGAGTTGGTGCGGCTGTTTGTTCCGGTTTTGGGGCATTGGAAAACGGCTTGGCCTTTCTTTGCCGGGGTAGCACTTTACCCATTACTGCATTATACGGTGTATAATTTTTCCAGGCCTTACGTATTTGTACACGAAATGACCCACGCGCTTTGTGCCTGGCTTTGCGGATACAAAGTAACGAAAATCTCTATTAAAAAAAATAATGGGTATGTAAAGATGAATAAAACCAATACGTTTGTGGTATTGGCGCCTTATTTTATTCCGGGATATATGATAGGAGCTTCTGTTATCTATGCTTTGTGTGCAACTGTGAGGGATATTACTTTGTTCCGGCCCTATATGCTCGGGTTAGTAGGGTTTTTACTAAGTTTCCATTTTATTCAAACATTCCACACACTATGGGAAACGGATCAGCCGGATTTGCAGCTTGCTGGGGGGAAAATTTTTTCGTTAGTTACTATTGTTTTGGCTAACGTACTAATTTTAGCTTGCGTATTAAAAATTATCTACCCGGCAGAGGTGCAGCTGCAAGAGGCTTTGGTTCATGTAGTAAAAGGCTCACTTACTACTTGGCGAATTATAGTAAACTATATAGTGGAATGCCTCATTAATATGCTTTAACTATGACTAAAAGAAAACTTAGATGGCTGCGTTTTTTGCGTTTCTCCGGTAAGTTTAGCAAGTCCGTATTTCTCTTTGGGCTTCGCTTGTTTTTGCTTTCTTCCATGTTGCTGATTTTAGCCGGTACAATTGTATGGGTGTTGTTTTTGCGCGCATTCAATGCACAACATATTAGTGAAGTTATTACCCAACGGTTACAAGCACATTTAGGCCGGCCGGTTATTATTTCCTCGTTGGATTTATCTTTTATTAATACGCTGGAGTTGAAGGGTTTTTCTGTAGTAGATACGGAAGGGGAACCGGGGCATGCGTTGGTATCGGCCGAATCGGTTACGTTGCGTTTTAATTTACCGGCCCTGCTAGATAAACAGTTTATTATTGAAGAAGTTACTTTGAATGCGCCGCGTTTCAACATTGTGCGCCGGGAAGATAAAAAGTATAACATCCCCCATATCCAAACACCGGAAAAAGAATCTGTTTACACTAGCGGAACCGGGCAGAAATTTACAATCCATATCAATAACTGGGTGATTAGAGACGGAGTGCTGAGTTATAAAGATTTGGAGACGTCGGTTGTCCATTCTATTTACGGATTTAATCTGAATTTTGAAAAGTTACGTTTTGATGAGCTTTCTCGTTTCACGTTAGATATGGTGATGCGTAGCGAATGGGAAAATAAAATATCCGAATTGGAAATAGATGGGGTTGGATATGTAAATTTTGCTGATTTTAATTGGAGCAAATTTGCGTTGCGCGATTTCCATTTGCAAGCATATTTATTTCGAAAACCTTTGGAGCTAACGATAGATTTGGATAATTTACGTGTTCCGCGATTTACTCTCCAGGCCTCCTCTCCGGCTTTTGATAGCAAAGAGCTTTCTCTCTTTCATTCAGAAACAAAAGATTTTTCTGTTCCCAAGTCAACGTTAACAGCCAAGGGTGTCTGGCAAACACGTTCGCAACAAATAAAATTCAATTCAATTTCTCTGGCTGCGGCTGATATTCAGGCGGAGGGGAATGGAACTTTAGATTTTGCATCCACACCGGTAACGGCTGATTTTTCTATTTCTACGAAAGAATTTTCATTGGCCGATAAATCAAAATATTGGCCTTTGTTGGCACAATACAAAATGAAAGGGAAGGGCTCTCTTTCTGCGCAAATCAAAAATACGGGTGGGAAATTATCCGTGCCTGTTTTTACTGCGCAAGTAAATGATAGTGAAGGCGAACTCTATACGTTCCCCTTAAAACATGTAACAGGGGAGATACAAATTAAAAACAACTTTACCGATTGGTACGTGCGCACCAAAAACGGAAGTGTTCAGGTAGATAGAAGTACTTTTGAGAAATTGCAACTCAGCACTACTTGGCGCAAAGGTAATTTGTATGCACACATAGCAGATAGTGATTTGAACGGCGTTCCGTTCCGCATGAATGTAAGTGTGAATAATCTAAAGAGCAAAAACCGTAAAATCCACACTAATTTGTATTTGAAAAAATTAGATCCGATGGCTTTTATTGGTACGATTCAGGATTTTGTAACGGTTATTTCTCCTCTAGTGGGAGCCGGGCCTGCAGATCCCGAAGTTACCGGGGAATTGGCCTGGTTGCGCAATTTTAGGGATCGTCTCCCCAATTTTATGCCTAATTTTGCAGGCACTTTAGCAGCAGATACTTTTTCTTCCGAAATCCTGTCGGGAAATAATTTTGACGCAGAATTTGACTTCACGGGGCTTAAAGAAGGCGCTGCCAATTTGAATGGTACGTTAGACGCCCGGTTGGAGGGAGGCGTAATTCACCAAATGGAGAAACTGGCCGAAGAACAAGAGGCCCTTAACGTTACTTTTCAGCCGTTTATCATCATGAACCGTATGGAAAAGGCCGGTAGTTTTAAGGTAGGGAAAGTGTTAAAAGATGTGGAATTTTCCGATATGGCCGTAGCAACTGAATTTGAAAATGGTAAAATGAATATTAAAAATGCTTACACTGTAGGGCCCACTATTTCGGCCACTGTAAGCGGTTGGACAGATTGGGTAAAAGAAACATTTGATTTAACAATCTGGACTATGTTCCACAATACTTCGCGCGGTAGTGCATTGGCGGAGAATTTGACTGACGAGTCGGGAAATCCGGCGTTGGCATTTCGTGTATCTTCGGCCATGAATAAGCCGAAGTTGGAAATGAAAAGTGCTAAAAAAGCAGGAAAGACGATTGAGGACGCACAAAAAAGAGGTTTACCAACGGATTTTCACACTGCTGAAGAATTTTTAAAAGGAGACTTCCATGCCAAGAAATAATGTAGATGTACTTTGTCTGCTCCAAGAACACGGAGCCATCCTGGAAGGGCATTTTGTAATGCCGTCTGGTTTTCACAGCCAAACGTATTTGCAAACTTCCCTTTTAATGCAGCACCCCAATTTAGCACAACGCATTGCGGGGGCTTTATCGGATAAGTTCACTAAAAAAGCTGATGTGGTTTTAGCGCTTACTCCTTCCGATTCTGTATTGGCGCAAGAAGTGGCACGTACGCGCGGAGTGCGGGCTATTTTTGCTTCCAAAGACGAAGACGGCAATATGATTTTGAAACACAATTTCACCATTAAAGAAGGTGAAAACGTGCTTATTGTTGACGACGTAGCCGTTTCCGGGCGCAAAATTAACCGCGCCATTGAGCTGGTCAACCGTCTAAAAGGGGAAGTAATCGGCGTAGGTGTGATTGTAGACCGCTCTATGGGTTACTTGCCACTCACAGTGCCGCTGCGGTCTTTATTGGCGTACCCGATTCAAACATTTACGGCCAAACAATGCCCGCTTTGTGCGGCTCAAATTCCTTTTACGCAAGTGGAAGAATTGAAAAATCAATAAGGGCTTATTATGACCGAAATTAAACTAAAAGCCAAAGAAGAACGCCGTTTGCAAGCCGGTCACTGGTGGGTATTTTCCAACGAAATTGACGGTTTGGATACCTCTATTGAGCCGGGCACGTTGGTGCGTGTTGTTAATCACGAAGGCAAACAAGTGGGTTATGGATGCTTCAACCCACATAGTTTAATTGCGGTCCGTTTGATTACCAAAGGTGAGGAAGACTTACCGGAAGACTTTGTGTTTGAAAATTTAGACAACGCCTATTCCTACCGCAAGGAAATCGGCGTGCGCAAATACGGCCGTATGTGCTATGGCGAAGCTGACCATATGCCCGGCCTTATTGTGGACCGGTACGGGGACACGTTGGTGGTAGACGTTTTAACCGCTGGCATGGAGCAGTTAAAACCGCAAATTACCAAAGCGCTTAAAAAAATCTTCAAACCCAAAGGAATTTACTATAAAAACGACAGTTCCTTCCGCGCCTTAGAAGGGCTTACAAATACGCCGGAAATCGTGGGCGAGGTGCCCGAAGAAGTGGAGATAGAAGAAAACGGCGTGAAGTATGTGGTGCCGTTGCGCGGCGGTCAAAAAACCGGTTTCTATTTTGACCAACGCGAAAACCGCGAATTTTTAAAACCGTATTTCAAAGACAAACTGGTGTTGGACTTATATTCCTACATTGGTTCGTTTGGTATTACGGCAGCGCTAGCCGGTGCAAACCAGGTATGGGGGTGTGATTCCTCCGCTGCGGCTGTAGAATATGCCAAGAAAAATGCGGAACTTAACGGTGTTTCGGATATTGCCATTTTTCACCGGGATGATGCCGAGCGGCTACTTTCTGCTATGAAAAAAGGCGAACTGCCCGACCAACCCGATATTGTGTTGTTGGACCCACCCGCTTTTGTCAAAAGCCGTAAGGCACTCCCGCAAGCAGTGGGACTCTACGTAAAACTAGTCAAAATGGCGCTTGAAGGGTTAAAACCCGGAGGGTATTTAGCGTTTTCCACATGCAGCCACCACGTTTCGCGTGAATTGTTTGTGGACATTATCCGCCAAGGTGTCAGCAAATCTGCTACCAATGCAGTGCTAGTGGAACTGCGCGGCCAAGCCAAAGACCACCCGGTACTAATCGGTATGCCGGAAACGGAATATTTACATTTTGCTCTCGTGCAAAAGCGGTAAAACTTTTAGGACATAAAAAATCGCCTTTACATTTAGTAAAGGCGATTTTCTTTTAAGGCATTACTTAGTTTGGCCACACTCTAAAATTGTCTGGAACAGAAGGAATGCGGTTTACTTTTCTAGGGGACTCATATGTGTAAGTTCCACAGGGTTTTGTTTGATGAGCGGAGAAATATAGCATCTCGCTGGAAGTCAACCCTGTTGTAAATTTTACCCAAAGACCGCGAGCCCAGTAAGCATTGCCTTGCGCGTCCCATTTACTGACATACTGCGTCCGAATTGCACGTTGTATGCCAAAGTCGTTATTCATGTGCTCGTCTCTTCTATCAGCAATGGCATCCATACATCCCGGCCATGCTTTACATAGATTTACTAAAGGAAACGTGACACCAGGATCTTCCACTAAAGCATGCGTAGAAGGTTCCTGCGGCAACGGGTGCCCTGGGAATTTCTTTATTTCAGTAGGCGGAAGATATTTGACGTTTTTTCCATCTTTATCCGTGAGCCGCAAAAATTCATAGGCTTTTATTTGACCATTTTCACGGGTCTGTGTGTAAAAACGGTGCCCCCACAAAGCTTCTTTTCCATTCCAAGCGGAAATCCAATGTGCGACTTCAGTATCTACCAACTGAAAGGCAACAGTATTGGCAGACTTTAGTCCTACCCATTCCTGGCAGCCGGGCCATTCTTCGCACATTTGTTTTACACGAGAATTGGTGTAGATGTCGCGTTGTTTAACAGCCGCCTTCTTTGCATTGGTGGCTAATTCTTCTGCGGAGGTTTCTTTAGCACAAACGAAAGAAGCGCTAATTAAAACCAATGCAAAAGTTATGGTTAGTGTTATTAGTTTTTTCATTTTTCCTCGTAATATTTTATATTTTACTCATTATTTATAAACGTACGTCGTAAAGTCATGCGGAGGATAAGGAGCATCCTTTACTTTTTTAGGGGACTCATACGCGTAAGCTTCACCTGGTCTTGTTTGACGAGCAGAAAAATACAGCACATCACTCGCAAGTAACCCAGTTTCAAATCTTACCCAAAGGGCACGAGACCAATAAGCATTACCTTGTGCATCCCATTTGCTAACATATTGCGTGTAAACGAGATGCTGTATATTAATAACACCTTTTGAGTTGTTAGTAACGGCTTCCATGCATCCTGGCCACGCTTTACATTCATTTGTTATAAATGTATTACGCCACCCATACTGTCTGTAATACTCTACTAAAGCATGAGTGGAAGGTTCCTGCGGTAATGGGTGTCCTGGAAATTTTTTTATTTCAGTAGGTGCAGGATACTTGGCATTTTCCCCTTCCTTGTCTGTGAGTCGTAAGAATTCATAAGCTTTTATTTGGCCGCTTTCGCGGGTTTGTGCGTAAAAACGATGTCCCCACACAGCTTCTTTTCCATTCCAACCGGAAATCCAATGTGCGACTTCAGTATCTACCAGTTGAAAGGAAATATCCTTGGAAGATTTTAATCCTACCCATTCCTGGCAGCCGGGCCATTCTTCGCACATTTGTTGCACGCGGTCATCAGCATAGATTTTGCGTTGGTTAACAGCCACTCTCTTAGCATTGGCGGCTAATTCTTCTGTCGAGGTTTCTTTAGCACAAACGGATGAAGCGCTAATTAAAACCAACGCAAAAGTTATGGTTAGTGTTATTAGTTTTTTCATCATTTTTCCTCAATTAGAAAGGGTATTCCGGGTATTTCGGGAAGAGGCCCATTTCTTTCGGAGCGCTGTATGCATAAGACCCGTTGTGTCTGCTTTGAGAAGCCGTAAAATAGTAATTGAAGAAACTGAAGGAATCCGAAACTTTTACGTACAGTTTGTAGGTCCAGATAGCTTCCCCTTTTTCATCAAAATTAGAAATGTATTGGCTACCTACTGCATCCTCAACTCCGAAACCGTGTTTCCACATCCATTCGCGGCAACCGGGGAAAGCATCACAGGCATCATTTTTTCTCAACGACCACTTGATGTGCTGAGATGGGTTCCCTGCAATCGGGTGCCCCGGAAATTTTTTAATCAGTACGGGAGCATGGTAGTTATAGTCTTTGCTGGCCGTTCTGGTTCTTTCAAATTTATACGCTTTTGTTTGGCCGTTCTCTATTGTTTGCACATAAAAACGGTGATCCCAAACAGCTACTTTGCTGCCAAACTGGTTTAATTCCCACTTTTTTATCCAGCGTTCGGCTTCTGCGTCTGTTACGCGGAAAGTAGGGTTCGCTTGGACGCGAGAAGCAACCCATTCTTTACATCCGGTCCATTCTTCACACATGGTTTTCACACGGTCGTTAAGATAAACCGGGGCTTGGTTGGCTGCCGCGCGTTGTATGTTGGCGGTCAAATTTTTTGGGGCCTCTTTGGCCTGTACTAACGCAGTGGTAATCAAAACCAATGCGAAAGTTGTTGTCAGCTTTACTAGTTTTTTCATTTTTTCTCCTTATTTTTATGTAGATTGTTTTACCAAATGTCGTGGATCCAATATATATCGTCCCCTTCCAGACGATTCCCTTTTTCAAGGGTGTAGGGGCCTGCGTATTGTTTTTGCTTGGCTTCTATACTTACGTAATAACGTTTGGGGTAGCGCCCTCCTCCGAAAATAAACCGCACATGCAGGGCCATTCTCCAAAGGGGTTTGCCGGTGGTTTTGTCCCATACCACGCGTTGTTCTTCCGCAAAGACATCCACATGACTCCACAAATCCATTATTCCCACCAGCTGGAGCTGTGGCGCCCATTTTTGTTTGATTTCAGCAAGGGTGGGCTTTCCTTTGCTGTTAAGTGCATGTTTAGAAAGGGAATAGGTAAGAGGATGCCCTGGGAAAGTTTTAATTTTTTTAGGGGTATCCGGGTACGGATTGCGACAATTGACTTGCGTATTTCGTTCAAACACGTAAGCTTGCGGTTTGGCGTCTTCGGTTACTTCCACATAGAAGTTTCGTTTCCACCCGCCATTACGGTTTTTGGTGTCGCCTGTATAATCTGTAAAATAGTATTCCACTTCCACATCGCGCACACGGAAAGAATTATTCTTTTTGTAACGCGATACCGCCCATTTTTCACATCCGGGCCATTCCGAACACATGGTCTTGGCGCGTGCATTGGTGTAAACGGGAATTTTGACCTGGCGTTTTATGTTATTGGCCAGCTCTTTAGATGTTTCGGTTGCTTGTACAGACATTGTGCCGATTAATACCAGCGCAAGCACCCCTATGATAGATATTAACTTTTTCATTTCGTTTCTCACTCTTTATAAAAGGAAAAGTCCGGATAATTGGGGCATTGCTTAATTTCTTGTGGACCTTGGTAGACATACGACCCGCCTGCCCGTTTTTGCGTGGCACGGAAAACAAAAGATTTCGAGGAGCCCGACCAATAGAAAAATTGCACATACAAACTGCGTGCCCAGATAGCATTGCCTTCATTGTCATAACCGTGGATGTACTGCGCTTCTACTGCTCTACCCACAGTGGACATTTTTTGTTTGCGTAATTTTTCACATTCATCCCATTTTGAACATTTTTGTAAACTGTTGTTAGAAAAAGACAGCTTATACCGTGCATGTTTGGAAGGGTTGCCCGGTATCGGATGCCCCGGAAATTTTTTTACTTCGGTAGGGTTTGGATAGGTAGTTTTCCCTTTTTCCCGGACTTCTTGAAATACATATGCTTTTGTTTGGCTGTTTTCTATATTCCCCATTGAAGTTACAATTCGAAACAGGGGGGAAAGAGAAGAATCTATTTTGCTGTTTTGGCGCGTTTTTACGTGCAAACGGTTTAACCAAATGGCTTTGTTCCCTTCCCAATAGCCAAGCCAATGTTCCACTTCTGCATCTTGTATCAAAAATGTTTTATCCTCGGCTACGCGTGCCATTGCCCATGATTCGCACCCGGGCCATTCCTGGCACATTTTCTTTACGCGGTTGTTGGCGTAAAAAGGAGCGCGATTAGCTGCCGCACGTTTTATATTATTGGTTAAATCTCTAGGAGCAACTTCCGCGGCTTGTATTGCAGTCGCACTTGTCAAAAGAAGAGCAATACTTCCGGCGACAGATATTAATTTTCTCATATTTTCTCCTTATTCAAATCTCCTTCTAGAACATTTGCGGAAGGGCCGGGAATCTCTTTATTTCTTGAGGAATTCTGTCGTGCGCATAACTACCGCCTGCTTTAGTTTGTTGTGAACGGAAGCGGAAGAAGCGGGATTGGTTCGGGCCGACCGATACATTTACGTATAAACTTAAACCCCATATAGCATTGCCCTGCTCATCATATTTGACAATATACTGGCTGGGGATGGCTTTTGAGAAATAAAAGCGGTTGCTGAATAACCAATCCGCAAAGAAAGGAAAGTTTTTAACCTCTGCGGCTATATCTTTTTCGTAATTCAGTTTGATATGTTGAGAGAAATTTGTGGTAAACGGATGCCCCGGGAATTTTTTAATTTGTGCTGGTTTTCCGTAGGTATAACTCCCCTCTTTATAGTTTTGCAAAAAACGATATGTTTTGGTTTTTCCGTTTTCGGTTATTTTTACGTAAAAACGATGCAGCCAGATGGATTGGCCCCCTTCCCATTTACTGAGCCACTGTTCCACTTCCGCATCTACTATGCGGAATGTTGGGTTTTTGGCTTCTTGGGCGATCATCCATTCTTCACATCCGGGCCACTCTGCGCACATTTGTTTGGCGCGCTGTTGACTGGCGACTCTTCCCACATTTTCATTCAAGTTTTTGGGAGATTCTTTGGCCTGTACCGTAAAGGCGCTAATTGCGGTAAGTGCAATAATTCCTGTCATGGCTATCAGTTTTTTCATAAGTTCTCCGTAATGTTTCCAAATTAGTATTTTGTCGTAAAAGAAAACTCGGCTCTGTAAGGAGCTGCCTTTAAGATAGAGAGTGTTTTCTTTGCGCTAATATATTTAAACGGGGCTCCTGATTTTTGTTGACGGGCAATCACTGCCACATCATGGGCACCTTCCCCACGCTGTGTGATGTCAACTCGGCGCTCCCAGCGTGGATTGCCGTTTGTATCCCAAATAACACGTTGTTGTTCTACGGCGTATGATGCTATTTCCCAAACGACATCCAATATGGCGGGCCATCTTTTACATAATTTGCTGTTTTTGGGTGGAAATTCACCATAGTAATCCCAGGATTCGAGCTCGTATTTGGCATGTTCGGATGGCATATCGGTAAACGGGTGCCCGGGGAATTTTTTAAATTTAAGTTCAGAAGGTTTAGTATAAAATTTTCTTTCTTTGGAAACGAACACATAAGTTTTTGTTTGTAAATCTTCCATGGTCTCTACGTACAAATTATAATTCCACATAGAATTATCCCCTACATAATATTCTATTTCCGCATCAATAATGACGAATGAAGGGTTTTCTTTGCGACGTTCAAGAGCCCATTTTTCACATCCGGGCCATTCGGAACACATGGTTTTTATGCGGTCAAACATGTAGTATTTTGACTGTTCCACCAACTTGTGCATGATGTTTTCTTTTACTTGTGGAATTTTTGTTTGTGCGTGCACGGGTGTCATGCCAATACAAGCAAGCGTTGCACCGAGCAATAAACAATTTAATTTTTTCATTCAAATTCTCCTTATTTTAAACTGCTTTGCTACCATTCTAGCTATTTCCCTAAAATAACCACAAGGGTCAAAAGGCCCATGTAGCAAGTGGGTCCTTTTGCCCCTAGTTTGTATTGCGTGCCGGAACAAAATTTAGTATTATATTACTGTAATGCCGAGGTAGCTCAGTGGTAGAGCACTGGTCTGAAAAACCAGGTGTCGACAGTTCGATCCTGTCCCTCGGCATTCTTTTTTGCCTAATTTTTCACATTTCGCTTTCTATATAGCAGATCGGTTTTCAAATTCCCGTACGATTTTTTCCAAATACAAACGGTCTGTTTCGTCAAACCGTTCTTCTATGGGGGAGTCTATATCTAGTACCCCCCATATTTTTTTATTTTTGAAAATCGGTACGACAATTTCACTTCTAGAAGCACTATCGCAGGCAATGTGCCCGGGGAATTGATGTACATCTTTTACTATTTGGGTTTTGCCGGTTTTAGCGCACGTTCCGCATACGCCGCGGCCCAAAGCAATGCGTACACAAGCCGGTTTTCCCTGAAAAGGACCTAACACTAATTCTTCTGTTCTAAGTATATAGAACCCCGCCCAATTTACTTGAGGTAATCCCTGAAATAATACAGCGGCCATATTGGCCATATTAGCTATAACATCCGTCTCTGCCTCTAACAGGGAGGTAATTTGCGGGGACAAATTGTCATATATTTGTGTTTTTGTCATAAAAAAATTGTAGCAAAATTATTGTATCGTTATTTGAAAAGAAGTACACTGTATATAATAGGTTTTTTAGGTCTGTCCCTAAAAGCCGTATAGGAGGCTTATGCCCAAGATTGAAGTGGACACAAACCGTTGTAAGGCGTGCTATTTGTGTGTAAATGTGTGCCCAAAAAAATGCTTAGAACCGTCAAAAGTTATTAGCAAAAAAGGGTATTTCCCGGCGCAGCAAATTCGGCCGGAGGATTGCATCGGTTGCAAAATGTGCTATTTGATGTGCCCGGATGTAGCCATTACCGTTTTTAAGGATTGATCTATGACAGAGAAAACATTACGTAAAGGCAACGAAGCCTTGGCCGAAGGCGCTATCCGCGCCGGAGTACGATTTTTTGCCGGCTATCCCATTACCCCTCAAAATGAAGTCCCGGAATATATGTCTGCCTATATAGCAGATGCCGGTGGTGCTTTTGTGCAAGCAGAGAGTGAAGTAGCCGCTATCAACATGGTTTATGGGGCGGCCGCTACCGGCACGCGCAGTATGACCAGTTCTTCCTCTCCGGGGATTAGTTTGAAGCAAGAAGGTATTACTTATTTGGCCAGTGCCGATCTGCCCTGTTTAATTGTAAACGTGATGCGTGGTGGGCCGGGGTTGGGTAGCATTTCCGGCGCACAGGGGGATTATTTCCAAGCGACCCGTGGTGGCGGAAACGGAGACTATCATATCATTGTGTTGGCCCCTAATTCTGTGGAAGAAATGGGAAATTTCCCTAAATTGGGTTTTGAATTGGCAGAAAAGTACCGTATGCCTTGTATGATATTGGCCGACGGTATTTTGGGCCAAATGATGGAAAGCATGGCCTTTAATTTTGATCCCGTCGATCCTAATAAAATTGGAAAATTCGACTGGGCAGTAGATATCCACAAAAACGGCCGCAAGAAAAACAAAGTGTTTTCCTATAAAGGCGATAATTTAATCGCTGACGTAACCCAGCGCGCTAAACGCTACGGACTTATCGAAAAAAATGAAGCGCGTTACGAAGCCCGAAATTGCAAAGGGGCTGATGTCATCTTGGTAGCGTATGGTTTATCTTCCCGTGCCTGTTTAGAAGCTGTAAGCAAAGCCGAAGAAAAAGGCCTTAAAGTGGGGCTTTTCCGCCCGATTACGCTATGGCCGTTCCCCTCTCAGGCACTCAAAGAAGCTGCCCAAAAATCTAAAGGAGTTTTGGTAGTGGAACAGAGCTTGGGGCAACTGGTACAAGATGTAAAATTGGCCCTTGGGGATAGTGTCCCTGTAGGGCTTAACGCCTATCCCGCAGGCGGCCAGCCCGATGGAGAACAGATTTTAACGGCGGCCAAGTCGCTCTTAACAGGTAAAAAAGAAGGGTTGTTTGATTTGCAAACGCATGCCAATGGTTTTACCTATGAATGTAAGCGCGATCTTTCGCTTGGCGTACAAGGCGATCGCAAGGGGGTAAAATAATGAGTACAATTTTAGCCAAGAAACCTTCTACTCTTACAGATGTTCCTATGCATTATTGCCCGGGTTGCGGCCATGGAATTGTGCATCGCTTACTTGCGGAAACATTTGAAGAACTTAACATTGCCGACCGCGTAATTGGCATTGCACCGGTAGGTTGTGCAGTGTTTGCCGACGATTATTTTACGTGCGATACTGTCCAGGGAGCGCATGGCCGCGGGCCGGCTATCGCTACCGGGGTAAAACGCTCCAAGCCGGAGGCTATTGTATTTTCCTATCAGGGAGATGGGGACCTTGCCTCTATCGGTATGGCAGAAATTGTTCATGCGGCAGTGCGCAGTGAAAATATCACGGTGATATTCATCAACAATGCTATTTACGGAATGACCGGTGGGCAAATGGCTCCTACTACATTGGTGGGGCAAGTGGCCACCACGGCCCCAAAAGGACGTGACCCAAAATTGCAAGGTTGGCCTATTAATATGTGTGAAATGCTTGCACAGATTACCGGTTCAAAATATTTAGCGCGTGTGGCAGTAGATACGCCACAAAATGTGATGAAAGCAAAAGCCTGCATCAAAAAAGCATTTGAAAATCAGGTGAATAAAGTTGGGTTTTCAATGGTAGAAGTAATTTCCCAATGCCCTACTAACTGGCACGCTTCGGTGGAACAAGCACTTGAATTTGTACGTACCAAAATGATGCCACAGTATCCGTTAGGGGTTTTTAAAGACGAGGGGGCCAAATAATGTACCAAGGAATTCGTATAGCAGGTTTTGGCGGCCAAGGTGTTGTTTCGGCAGGTATTCTGCTGGCCCAGGCAGGTGTAGAGAGTAAATTAAATGCCAGTTGGTTGCCTTCTTATGGACCGGAAATGCGTGGCGGAACAGCGAACTGTTCGGTTGTTGTAACAGATGGAGAAGTTTATACTCCCATTGTGTCTGTACCGGATACGGTCATTGTAATGAATGAGCCTTCTTTACCGAAATTTGAACCTATGCTCAAACCGGGCGGCCTTTTAATTTTGAATAGCTCTTTGGTTAATTCCCGCCCTGAACGTAAAGATATTCAAGTGCTTTGTGTGCCCTGTAACCAAATCGCCGAACAAGTAGGCTTGGCCCGTGTAGCCAATTTGGTGGCCCTGGGTGCGTTTGTAAAAGCAACGAAAGCGGTTACGTTAGAAAGCATAGCACATGCTATGAAAAAAGTTTATAAACGGGCTAAACCGGAAATGCTAGCTCTAAACCAAAAAGCATTGCAAGCCGGTTTTGATGCTGTAAAATAAATTTCGTTAAGAGGTAGCAGCACTCTACGGAGTGCTGCTATTTTTTGTCCAAAAATGACAAGCCAATACCCCTGGTATGAGAACCAAACTGGCCACTGCAACAGCTACTCTTAAATTCCATTGATCGGACATCCATCCTACCAACGAGGGGGATATGGCATCTCCTAACAAATGAATGATGAATATATTACAGGCAAATGCCATAGAACGGATAGCGGGGGAAGTGGTTTCAACCAATGCCGCGGCGATAGCTCCTGTAGGAATAAAGAGTATAAAAAGTGCCGTTCCCAGGCAAATCCACGTTATAATGGTGGGTGCCGGTAATAGCGTAAGCCAACAAAAAGGTAATGCGGCTAAAAAAGAAAAGCCAATCAATTGGCAGTAAGCATGGGCTATACGCGTATGAAACCATTGCGCTAATTTCCCTCCGGCCAAAGTACCCAAAGCTCCGCATCCTATAACCATCCCCCCGAAATAAAGCCCGGCGTGGGCTGTATCCAACCCAAGGTAACGGTGTAAATACATGGGCATCCACGCGGCCAATCCGCCCATCAAAAAAGTGCTCATGGCCTGTGCAAAACATACACTCAAAAAAGGTTTATTTTTTAAGAGAGGTAAATAATCAGCAAGGGAGGGCCCGTTATGGGTTGATCCGGAGGGGTGTCTGTTATCTTTAACTCCTGCAAAAAACCACAGTCCCAAAAATATACCGGGAATCCCCGCCGCAAGAAAAGCAGCGCGCCATCCCCAATGCTGTCCTACTAATCCTCCCAGCGCGTAACCCAATGCACTGCCTAAAGGCAGGGCAAGTCCAAAAGCGGCCAAAATAAAGGCATGCTTTTTTTTAGGATAGTGTTCTGCTAGAAACGGTTGTGCAATGGTAGTAAATCCGCCTTCTCCCACGCCGATAAGAGATCGGGAGATAAGTAAAGAAAGATAACGGGCAGACGTAGCGCAGGCCATCGTGGCTCCACTCCACAAAAGAGCACTTATCCCAATCAGGCGATGGCGGGCCATACGGTCTGCCAAATACCCCATTATTGGGGCATAGCACATATAGACCAGCATAAAAGCAGAGGCCAAAGTTCCCAATTGGAAATCGGTTAATTGTAAGTCTGTATGTATAAGTGGAAAAACTGCATAGAGAACTTGTCTGTCTGTGTAATTGAGCAGATTTAACAGAAACAAAAGAATAAAAATGGACTTGTTGTTTTGCATATTTCTCTTATTCTATAAAAAAAGGCACTTGCCTGAATTTTTTATATAATACCCATAAGGGAGGCTTTTATGAAAAAAGGTTTTACATTGATTGAATTGTTAATTGTAATGGTGTTGGTAGGTGTATTGGTAACGATTGCGCTGCCGAAATATCGCCTTTCGTTGGAGCGTGGCCGTGCACAAGAGGGATTTACGTTTCTTCGCCAAGTAGCAGAGAATTTGAATGCTTACTATATTATACACGGAGAGTATCCTTCGACTAGTGGAAGTCCTTCTGAAATGAGCCAGTACCTTACTGGAGAAAATGCGAGTGATTATGTCCGCCAGAGATTTTTTGACGAACCAACCGCAAGCGGTATTGGTAGTTCTGGCGGAGTCATTCAAGTGAAGCTTCCTCGAAGTGGATTCTATCAATTAAGTGCGCTTCTGGAAAGAGGAGAGTTAGTAGCATTTCGGTGTTCGCAAGGAACTAGCGGTGATGCACAAGAGTATGAAGAGTACTGCCAAACTCTTGGCTTTGTTAAAACCGGTAATAGATACCTTTTAACAACCGGTGGAAACACGAACAATATAAATAGTGACTTCAAAGATGATTAGTCCTATTTGCGATTTTGCCGTAACGTTTCAAATAGTACAATTGCCGCAGAGGAAGATAAATTTAAAGACCGTACTGGCCCCGTCATTGGGATGGTGAACAGGCGGTCTTTATAAATTTCATAAAATTCTTTGGGAAGGCCAAATCCCTCAGCCCCAAACACTAAAAAAGCATCTGCCGGGATGGGTACGTCCCAGTAGGCAGTAGTGCCTTTGGTGGAAAGGAAGAACAACTTTTCACGTGCGGGTTTTTCGTTTTCTAAAAACAACTCCCACGTTTCATAACGGCGGTAATCTAAATTAGGCCAGTAATCCAGGCCTGATCTTCGTATTTCTTTGGAAGCAATCTTAAATCCCAATTTTCCCACTAAATGCAACCGCGTTCCCGTTGCCACGCAAGAACGGCCGATATTGCCGGTATTAAAAGGGATCTCGGGGTTTACAAGCACAATGTTCAACATAAAACACAAGAGCTATCCACTGGAAATTTACTTTGCGGGCCCAACCGAAATATTATTCTTCCCAACGGATAAACAGCGGTGTTAAGATGCTGGGCAAAGCCGGGTTCTTGGGGAGAACACGCAAAGCATAATCTTGACGCCCACTATTAACGGGGGACATAGACACCTCATAAATGTATGCTTCATTTTCTTTGCCGGTGCAATTCATGGCAATAGCTACTTTCTTTACGATATCGCCCAGTGTTCCGCGGCGGCCCAAGTATAATTCTACTTGCACGTCTTCCGGTGATAAATTACCCAAAGAAACACGTGCTTTAAAATGCACTTGAGAACCCATCAAAATGGCATTTTCTACCGGTGGGGTAATATCCGTTACGGCCACACGATACCAATTGTCCGCTATTTTTTTGCGCCAATCAGCTACAGACTGTACTTTACCGTTTTCATTTAATCCCAGTCCATAATTGTGCGCGGGCACATAAAATTTTTCATAGTATTCTTTTACCATGCGGTGGGTATTAAAGAACGGAACAATATGTTTGATCGATTCTTTTACCAGTACCATCCATGCAGCGGAATAACCTTTTCCTTCTTCTTTGGCGTAGTAAGTAGGGGCAATTTCTTGTTCAATTAGGCTATACAAAGATTCTGCTTCCACTCCGTCGCGTTCGGCTTCTGTTTTGTAATTTTCGGGGCCACCGATAGACCACCCGAACTCACACGGGCCTACTTCATCCCACCAACCATCCAGCACAGACAAGGCCAGTGCCCCGTTGAGTGCTGCTTTCATTCCGCTAGTACCGCTGGCTTCCATAGGGCGGATAGGGTTATTAAGCCAAATATCTACCCCTTGTACCATATAGCGGGCCACGTTCATATTGTAATCTTCCAGGAAGACAATTTTATTTTTGAAACGCGGATCGTTTTGAGTAAGGTTTACGATCAGTTTAATAAATTCTTTTCCGGCAGTATCGGCAGGATGTGCTTTGCCGGCAAATACAAACTGGACCGGGCGTTTGGGGTTGTTGATGATTTTGTCCAAACGGTTCAAATCTTTGAACAATAGTGTTGCACGTTTATAAGTGGCAAATCGCCGTGCAAAGCCGATAGTAAGCACGTCTTCCTTGAGCACATGGTTGCTTGATTTTTTGACACTTAACATGTCAAACCCTTGGCGGGTAAGTTGACGGGCAATACGTTCCCTTGCCATGGAGATAAGTTTATTTTTACGCATGGCATGTACATTCCATAATTCTTCGTTTGGAATATTGTCAATATGATCCCAAATATGAGCAGCGGAAGGATCCATCTCTCCCAATTGGTCATTGTTGAAAAGATAGCGGCGGAACAGTTCGTTGAGTTCATGGGAAATCCAAGAAGAGCTGTGTACCCCGTTGGTAATGCTGGATATCGGCACTTCGCTGACTGGCAAATCGGGCCACAGATTATGCCACATTTCGCGGCTTACCCGTCCGTGTAATTGAGCAACCCCGTTGCAGAAAGCCGCCAAACGCAAGGCTACCACAGTCATGCAATACATGGGGGCATCTTTTGTCTCTTTACCCAAAGCCAAAAAATCATCCCAAGACAGGCCCATTTCATTGGCGTAATAGGCCATATATTTACGTACAAGTTCCGGATCGAAATGTTCATTCCCGGCGATTACGGGAGTATGGGTGGTAAATACGGAAGTAGTCCATACTTTTTCACGTGCCTGGGCGAACGTCAATTTTTGGGTGCGCATCAAATCGATAATGCGTTCAAAAAGTAAGAAAGCGCTGTGCCCTTCGTTGATGTGGTAAACGGTAGGATAAATTCCCATAGCGTTTAATGCTTTTACACCACCAATGCCCAACACTACTTCCTGACGAATGCGATTTTCCCGGTCTCCTCCGTACAATTTCTCTGTAATAGCACGTTGGGCGGGGGTGTTTTCTTGCAAATTAGTGTCCAAGAGGAACAAGGAAGTACGCCCTATCGGCACGCGCCAAATGCAAGCTTTGACGGTTTCGTTTCCTAAGCGAATATCTATTGTAATATCTTTTCCGTCTTTTGTAACGCGCTCTACCGGCATATGGGCCCAATCGTTATCAGGATACTCTTCGTTTTGCCAACCTTCGCGATTTAGTACCTGGCGAACGTATCCTTGTTTGTAGAATAAACCTACCCCGATAATCGGCATGCCCAAATCGCTGGCAGATTTCATGTGATCTCCGGCCAACATACCTAACCCGCCGGAATAAATAGGCAATCCTTCTCCAATTCCGTACTCCATGGAGAAGTAGGCCGTTACCATTTGACCGTTTTCATGGTGGTGTTCTTTGTACCAGGTGTGTTGATTGTTTTTGTAATTATAGTAGGCTTCTTTTACTTCGTTTAAGTTACGTACAAAATTTTCGTCTTGACTTAATTCTTCAAAGCGTTTTTGCGGTACGCATCCTAAGAACCACTTCGGATTGCGTTTGGAAGCGGTCCACAATTCGGCATCTACCTGTACGAAAAGCCAGATGGCTTTCCAGTTCCAAGTGAACCACATATCATTGGCAAGTTCTTCCAAAAATTTGATATTTTCCGGCAAATTCGGTTGTACGTTAAACGAATGAATTTTCATTTTCAAACCCCATGTCTGTAAAGATAACTAGATTATATAAAATCTACGCGTTCTATGCGCAACTAAAGATTCACAACTTAAGGATTCAATCGGTGCGTAAGAGAAAGATTCTCACGATAAAACGGCACTTAAAATAACGAAATAAGCAATCATAAGGGCCATTCCCAAACCGAAAGCTGATTGAGCCCATTCTTTACTCTTAATGCCTAATTTGGAAGCACAAATGATGTTGGGTATATTCCCCGGGATTAACATTCCGCCGGAAATGATTAAACTTACCAAAAGGAAGGTTAGGGTTTTGTCTGCAATGGCAGGTGTGATTTCGATGGCGGCCAATGTGGCGTTATCCAAAACGGCCGATAGCATATTAATCCAATATAACCAACCTGCGTGTAAGTGGATAATGGTTTTGAGGGCCAATGGTTTTAAGCCATCTCCTAAAAATGTTAAAGCCATGACGAACAAATACACTTTTCCAGCTCGAATAAAGATGCTTTTGACGGTATGTTCGTTGGCAGTGTCGACGGTTTTGGCCCCTGGAGCGTGGGAGATAGTCCCTTCTCTAAGGGAACTGGCCATCCCTGCCATGAAAAGCACTCCCCCTAAAACATACCATCCCAAGTGGTCTATTAAATAGAAGAACCCGGCGTAGTGCGGAGCTCCGGAAAGTTTAGAAATAACAACGGTTCCCAATGGTTCCCCGATAGCTGTTAAGATTGCGCCCATACCAATTGCGTAACAAGCGAACACAACTAATTTAATGCGTCCTCGGCGTTCCAATGGAAGCATTACTGTTACTTCGGCCAGAATGAGGGCAGCAATGATGGCAGTGATGATGCTGGAGGATAATCCCAAGATGACGACGATAGAAAACAATGTCCAACGTAAACCTAATCCTTTAACAGCTAATTGGGTCAATTTTTGCAATTGAGAATGAAACTGACGAAATAATAAGCCCGCGATCAATACGGCCGCAGTAATTTTAATGGGGTCTTCAAGAGCTGTTTTTACTAAGTGCCAATTCCACGTGTGAGAAACCGTAACGGCACCAATTCCACAGATAAACAAAAATGCTTCTAAATTTTCTTCTACTTTATGGAGGGTAAGCGGTAAAATAAAAACAATAGCAATCAGCAGAGAAAGTAGAACAGTTTGAACCAACGTTAATTCCATAACACTCCTCTGTAAAAAACGTCCCGTACGAGATTCGAACTCGTGATCTCCGCCTTGAGAGGGCGGCGTCCTAGGCCACTAGACGAACGGGACAGATACTTTATTTTAGCAAATTTCCGGGTATGCGGGCCACTCTTGTCATTTTTTCTCCAATTTGTTATTCTGAAGCTATGGAAAAAAGACAAGGATTTACGTTAGTCGAGATATTAATTGTTGTTTTGATTATAGGTGTTTTGGCCGCGCTTGCATTTCCCCAGTACCAGAAATCTATGATACGGGCAAAAAATCGTGAAGCTATTTTGGCCTTGCGTACAATTGCAAAGGGAATTGAAATGTATAATTTGGCTAACGGGCCCTTGCCACAAGTGCGTTCAAACGACTTTTCTATTCTGGATATATCAATTCCAAAATCTAAAAATTGGGAGTATATGTTTTTCTGTTTTGATGAGCACAAGGCGTGTTATATTACCGCAGAGAATCCGAAAGGAGAGAGCATGGCCCCGGACAAAAAATACTATACACTATCCTTGGGGACCAACGAGCAAGGCCAAGCAGAATTTCCTATAGAAATAGAAGAAAATTATAATACGATGGAAGAAGATGAAAACGGCGAAGAAAGAGTGTTTTATCATGCGTCTAATTTAGTTTCTGCTGATTTTTGTAAACAAGTGGGAGGCTTTCCCACAGAAGAAGGGTATTGTACTATTGAGTGATTGTTTCGGTTTCTTGCGTCGAAAAATGCTAAAATATCTATACAGATGTTTTAGCATTTTTCTTTAGGAGTTCTTCATATGGAAATTGGTATCGTTGGATTGCCCAATGTGGGAAAATCGACCCTTTTTAATGCATTGACCTGTGCCGGCGCAGAAGCTAGCAATTATCCCTTTTGTACCATTGAGCCTAACGTAGGAATTGTGGCTATTCCGGATAAGCGTTTGGACAAGTTATTTGAAATGTTCAAACCGCCCAAAAAGACGGCCGCTTTTATTAAATTCGTAGATATTGCCGGTATTGTAAAAGGGGCCAGCCAGGGGGAAGGGCTGGGAAATAAATTCTTGGCAAATATCCGTGAAGTAGACGCCATTATTCATGTCGTACGTTTATTTGAAGACGAAAATGTGACCCATGTTATGAACTCCGTGGATCCTTTGCGCGATATTGAAGTAATTAATACGGAACTCATGTTGGCCGATTTGGAAACGGCCACTAAGATTTGTGACCGTTTGGCTTCCAATGCCAAGTCCGGCAAGAAAGATGCGGTAGCTGCGTGGGAACGGATGAAGGAAATTAAGGCAGCGTTGGAAAACGGGAAGATGGTTTCTTCTTTGGGGTTGGAGCCGGAAGAACTTAAAGAATACCAATTTTTAACTTCAAAGCCGGTATTATATGTAGGGAATAATTCCGAGAAACGCAACGTGGAAAACGCAGAAAAAGTGGCCAAATACGCCAAAGAGAACGGATCGGGCTTTGTGGAGCTTTCCGTTAAGTTTGAGGCGGATATTGCTGAATTTTCCGCGGAAGAAAAGAAAGCTTTTTTGGCCGAAACTGGGAACGATTATACAGGCCTGGAAAAAATTGTGCGCGAAGGAATGAAACTTTTAAACCTGTGCACCTACTTTACAGCTGGTCCCGAAGTGGAAGTGCGCAGTTGGCTGATTCCCGTCGGGTGTACTGCTCCGCAAGCGGCCGGCAAAATCCATAGTGACTTTGAAAAGGGATTTATTCGCGCAGATGTTTACACATATGATGACCTTGAAAAATACGGCAGTGAAAAAGCCCTGCGTGAGCATGGTCTTATTCGCAGTGAAGGCAAAGACTATATTGTGAAGGACGGCGACGTTTGCCTGTTTAAAATTAATGCCTAAGATAACCTGTAAACATTTTGGTACGTGCGGCGGATGTGCGCTGCTCAACTTGTCCTACGAGGATCAAGTAGATAAAAAACGTGCCAAACTGAAAGAAACTCTAAAAGATTTTTGGACACAAGAAATCCCTGTTACCACAACGGACAATCCCGTCTATTTCCGTAATAAGGTGGAGCTTGGTTTTTGCCACCAAGTCAAATGGCGGGAGGATTACAAAAAAAATGATCCGGAAAATAAAACGCGGCCGCTTGAGTTTGAACAAACATTGGGATTTAAACTCAAAGGGCGCTGGGACAGAGCCGTCGATTTGCAAGAATGTTTCTTGTTTAGTGACAAATTAGTTCCGCTGGTAGATGCTATCCGTGCCTGGGCCGCAAAAGAAAATCTCTCTTACTATGACCAACGCAAACACACGGGTATTTTGCGCCATCTTATGGTGCGCGAAGGCAAAAACACCGGTGAACAAATTGTGGTGCTTTTCGTAACGGACGATTTCAACGAGAAAACTTTTGTGGCCGCGGTGGAGTCTGTTCTTCCCAATGCCAACATTATGGCGGCCGTCAATAACGGTCTTGCCGATACGGCCGAGCCGGAAAGTTTACGCGTACTAAAAGGCAAAGACCATATTTTTGAAAAAATTATGTTGACGGGCGCAAACGGCAAAACCGAGCGCGAAGTTATTTTTAAACTTTCTCCGCAATCCTTTTTTCAAACCAATACGTCTACTGCACAAAAAATGTATTCCAAAGTACGCGGGGTTGTCAAACAAATTGCCCCCAAACGGATTTATGATTTGTACGGCGGAGCAGGCAGTTTTTCACTTTCCTGTGCAGATTTGTGCGAGAAAAGTATTTGTGTGGAAAGTGTAGCCCCGGCTATTTACAACGGCATTGAAAACGCCAAACTAAACAATGTAAAAAATGTGCAATTTTTCTGCTCCCGCGTGGAAGATTTTGTAAAAGAGCAACCTATAGAAAAAAAGGACGCACTTATTATTTTGGACCCACCCCGCAGCGGCATGCATCCGCGTGCGTGTAAGGCGGTAGCGCAGAGCGGTGTGGAAAATGTGCTCTATATTTCCTGTAACCCCGTTACATTAGCCACGGACCTTAAAACGCTTACGCAATACTATGATATTTTGCACGTGGAAGCGTTTGATTTTTTCCCGCATAGCGAACACATAGAAACATTTGTGCAGCTGAAATTAAAATAAAGGATATTTTATGCAAAAACCTGGTTTTTGGCGTGTAGCAGTGGCATATTTGGTAGATATGGGGTTGTTATGTGTAATTGATATCGTTTGGTTGATTATCATCGCATATTCTTTGCCGGAAAATCTATGGTTGTTAAGTTTTATAGTTCCCTACGTAGGATACTTTATGATATTAGAGGGAAGGAAGGGGTATTCTGTAGGGAAAAGTATTGTGAATTTACGTGTGCAAAATGTAAAAAATAATTTTCCTGTTTGGCGTACCTGTGGTGCATATAGTTTGGATAGCATGTTGTTTATGATTTTTGTTATATCTTGTCTGATTGTTGGGGTTAATATTGCGCCAGATGTAACACATCATTTTTCTTCGTTGCGATATGGCGACGGGTCCGGACAATTGGTTGTTGTGATTTGTACTGTAGTGATAGGTGCTCCGTTTTTGATTTTAACCTATTATGTATTTTTTGAAACATTATTCAGTGGTTCTCTAGGTAAAAAACTAATGGGGTTGCGAGTAGTACGGAAAGAAGAAATAAAATGACCGTAGAAGAAGCTTTAAATTCCTTAAATCCGCAACAGCGAGAGGCTGCCCTGTACGACGGGGGGCCGTGCCTTATTGTAGCTGGTGCGGGTACGGGCAAAACCAAAACTTTAACCACCAAAATCGCCAAATTAATTGAGGACGGTTACCATCCCGCACGTATCTTGGCCGTTACATTTACCAACAAAGCAGCCGGCGAAATGCGCGAGCGTGTACACCAGTTGGTGGGGGAAAATGCTGCCCGGCGCGTGTGGATTCATACGTTCCACTCGTTTGGGGTACGGGTGCTTAGGCAACACGCAGAGAAAATAGGCCTTACCAAAGATTTTGCTATTTATGATGATGCGGACCAGAAAAAAGTTGTCACGCTTATCCTGCAGGAAATGGGTGTTAAAGAGCCCAAGAAAGAGGTAGGGCAACTTGTCAGTGCGATTTCCCGTGCCAAAGATGAGATGGTCTCTGCGCAAACGCTCATGCAACGGGCCATGGCTTCTGGTATGGACGGCCCCATCCGCGTGGCAGAAGTGTACCAGCGTTATGAGCAAAAACTCAAAGCGGCCGGTGCGCTGGATTTTGGGGATCTTTTAGTTAAAACCATGGTTCTATTGCGGGACCATGAAGACGTACGCACTTATTACCAAGATTTCTTTCAATATATTTTGGTGGATGAATACCAGGATACGAACCATACCCAATACTTAATTACCAAGACACTGGCAGCCAAACACCGTAAACTGTGCGTTGTGGGGGATCCGGATCAGAGTATCTATTCCTGGCGTGGGGCCAACATTCGCAACATTTTGGAATTTGAAAAAGATTTTAAAGATGCCAAAATTATTACATTGGAGCAAAACTACCGCTCTACCAAAGTGATTTTGGATGCTTCCAATCGCCTAATTACAAAAAATAAAAAACGTAAAGATAAAAATTTGTTTACCCAACAAGGTCAAGGAGACCCGATAGAAGTGCGTGCCTGCCTAAGTGAAGGAGACGAAGCCCGTTGGGTAAGCCATACCATCAAAGCCCTTGTAGAAAATGAGGGTGAAAGTCTAAAAGATATGGCAGTTTTTTACCGTACCAATGCGCAAAGCCGCAGTTTTGAAGATTATTTTCGCCGTTATCAAATTCCCTATCGCTTAATTGGTACGGTCCGTTTCTATGACCGGAAAGAAATCAAAGATATTCTTTGTTACGCGCGTTTGTTGGTCAACTCGGCCGATAACGTAAGCCTTTTACGTATTATTAACACCCCCACGCGTGGGTTGGGCAGCGTGGCACAAGCACGGCTGTTGGAATATGCCAATGCCAACGGTCTTTGCTTGTATGATGCTTTGAAAAAAGCCGCTTTTGTGCCGGGAGTGACTGCCATGGCCCAAAAAGCATCTATCAAACTGGTGCAGTTGTTTGAAAACTGGAAAAACGACATGCTTTTTACTGCTCCGGCAGATATTTTTCATAAAATTTTGGTGGAATCCGGGTATTTGGACAGTGTAAAAGCCGAAGTAGAAAAAGACCCGGAAGCCGAGTCCCGCTTGCAAAACTTAGATGCTCTTATCAACGCAGTTAAAGAGTACGAAGAACGCTGTGAACGCGGCGAAAAAGAACCTTCCGTAGCTGATTTCCTGCAAGAAATTTCTCTCCTTTCCGGCGAAGATGACACCAACGCTTCTGCCGAAGGGGCCGTTACTTTAATGACCGTTCACCTGGCCAAGGGGTTGGAGTTCACAGATGTGTTTGTAACAGGGTTGGAAGAAAATTTATTTCCTATCGGTTGTGACAGCGAAGATGATATGGAAGAAGAACGTCGGTTGTGTTATGTGGCCATGACACGGGCCAAAAAGCGTTTGTTCTTAACGTATGCACAAATGCGGCGCAAATTTGGGCAGTTGCAACAAAATACCCCTTCGCGTTTTCTGTTTGAAAGCGGATTAGTGGATGAAAGTGAAGTGCAAGAGTCTGTGCAACCCCGTTTTACGGACCATCACGCCAAATACGGCTTGTACGGCGGCTCCACTTCCGGCGGTTATCAAGGGGGCAATTATCGGCGCCGTTCTTTTTACGGCCGCAGCAGAGGAGACAGTGACGAAACACAAGAATATTCCTCCAAGCGTCGGTTTGAGAAACAATATGACGAGTACGGTTATGAAATTGAACCCAACCAAGATTTAGACTATACCCAAGATTTTCCTTCTTATGGGGTAAGTTCTTCTCATGCATCTTCTACACAAGAAACTACTTATAAACTTTCGGACCCGCGTCGCGTGTCCGGCTATGTTCCTCCCCAGCCGCAAACGCCTGCAGCCCCGGCCGAGAAAAATGCTGACGGTGTAGCCGTTGGCGGGCTTGTTAAGCACGGTGTATTTGGGCAAGGCAAAATTGTGCAAATTGTCGGTTCCGGAGAGAGTGCCAAAATTACCGTTGTATTTGGGAACGGTACCCGCCGTACATTTATGCTCAAGTTTGCCCCTTTGGAAATACTGTAAAAATTTGTTAATTTCCTCTTGAAAAAAATAGGTTTTTTACTTATACTATAAGTGACGTCATAGCGTCATAAGGAGAGTATTATGAATAAAGGGTTTACATTAATTGAATTATTGGTTGTGGTGTTAATTATCGGTATTTTGGCGGCCGTTGCGTTGCCACAATACGAGAAAGCCATTGAAAAAGCACGC
>JAEEGL014613432.1_pt1 | contig 46444 bp, 46 predicted proteins | sample 9134231 | NCBI WGS metagenome assembly JAEEGL01 (sample SAMN16246548, study PRJNA631951) | gut metagenome | biome: gut microbiome; feature: rumen; material: fiber-attached | host: Bos | place: Iran: Karaj | collected 2018-10
ACCACCGCGTCCGCTATTAATTACATATCCGGAACCACCATAACCAAATCCACCATCACTTTCTGGATGACCTGATACTGATGGAGATGATGTTTGTGTACCAGGTCCACCGGTTACACCATTACCATTTACTTGTGTGCCACCGGTAGTACCACCACCTTTACCACCATAACCTGATGAATATCCTCGGCCACCGCCACCACCTGCAACGATGAATCGTGACATTAATGTTTTTGATGGATAAGTAGTATCAACTAAAGGTACTTCTGAAAAATCCGAACCTTGACATTGTGCAAATATCTCTCCTCCAATAACATCATAGAATCCGGTCAAATTAAGATCCGTTCGATGTACTGGAACAAAATCATGTACCAATACACCAGACTCATATATTTTTATGCCATACCATGTTGCTAAAGCATAATCGACTGTTGATCCGGATCGATTCATTGTATTAAAATACAGCTGTTGATCAGAAGGTTGTATGCTACGAGCCGTTGATGTATAAGTGTATTCAGATGTATCAGTTGTCCATTTTAACCAATCGCTGCCTGTTTCTACAGTTAATCGAGTATTGGTTGGTATTAAATCTCCAAATACTGTATCTCCATCAACAACAAATGCACTTTGACCAGAAGCTATGGTATAAAAAGTAAGTGCACCTTCTATACCAAAAAGCTCTCTATAACTGCCATCAGTTCCTGAGACACTTACATCGATTTTAAGCTCAGTATTTTCGGTAATATTATATCCCGAATTTATATAAGAATTTCCCATATAAATCGCTTTGAGCTGAACATATGGTTCTGGAATATCATCACGAGTATCCGGATCAGGTTCGGTTGGATGAACTGGGGTTTGATCCATCGTTAAACGTAAATCGGTTGCACCACCACCACAGAATGGTTGTGACCAACCACTTGTGCGTTGTGTTATTCCTCCTCCATTGAATGAAGGATACTTATTCCAAAGATAAGGTTTTTGTTGATATGTGAAATAATCATACCATAAACCAGAACCACCAACAACACCATACATTTCATGCAAATCTTTTAGTGTTAAAGTTCCTTCAGAATAACCACCATTATGACGATAGCCATTAGTATCAACACTTCTACCATCGGATGCACCTTCAGCACCATAACATTTGATGTTATATGTGCCTGGGAATAATTTGAGTTTCGTTTCTTCTCCTTGGAATGGTACAACAATTTTATCTTCAGAATGGAATAACCTTGCAACTCGTAAAATCTTGATTGAACCATTATGTTCTGATTGGCATGGTATTAATTTGGTTTTCTTTAAATAATAATGTGAAGTTGGAATATATCCATAAGGTTTATAGGAATATGTATGTAATGCATAAGAAGATCCACCAGCACCAGGCTGTGTGGCATAACTTCCAGACTGATTCCATACACTGGTTCCTCCGAACCATCCTCCTCCACCTCCACCGGATCCATATTGAGAGTAAGATCCATAGTTTCCGGATAAAACATTACCATCTCTACCACGGCCAAATGAACGTTCAAATGGTCCATCATTCTGAGTTGCCCATAAATAGAATGATGATTTAGCTTCTCGAGATGATGCAATTGCGGTACCTGTTTCACCACCACCAAATGCAAACTTAAAAAATGATTGGTTGTTTGATGTATAATTACAATCTCCACCGCCACCGGCAGCAACCAGTATTCTTGATAATAATGATTTTGTTGGCTGTTCGAAGCGTATAGCATGTAATGTACCGATAATATCTTTGAATTCTTGATTGACGGTATCGAAGAAACCATGCGTCGAATCAGATTTTCTTATTACTGGAACAAAATCATGCATCAATACATCATCTTCATATATTTTACATTCATATACTCTCATTCCAAATTGTTCATCATAATATGGCGAACCATTATTCATATATGCAAATAAAACAAAATCTTGATTTGCTGGATTTGTAGTCATCACTGGAATATCATCAATTGAATTAGTTTCACCAGATTCAGAAATCCATGATACTTGTGCCGTTGTGATTGTCATTGAGAATCGTTCATCAAATGGAAATTGTTTATTCGATCCATCTGGCACTTTTGGTGATTGAGCTCGTCCACCCGGATATATTGCACATGCACCTATGTTGCCATTGTATTTAGTCTCGATGAGGAACTGGTCACCTGATCTATCACCAGAACATTGACCGCATATACAACACCAGCTGCCGGCACTTGTAATTGAATATCCATGTAGTTTTAGATCAAGTTCAATACGTGTATTATTCGATATACGATATCCAGTATTGAAACATCCTTGATCTTTCCAGTTACGACGCATATACCAACATTCTTCATATTCATTTGGAACATCACTACGTTGTGGATGTACAACAAGATCTTCATCTAATGTTAAACGAATATCTGATGCTCCGCCACCACCTGAACCCGCAGCATTTGAGCTGTTTGGATAGTAACCACCTCGACCACCACCATTATATCCACCTTCACCTGGAGTTGAACCACTTAAGGCTCCACCTTCTCCACCCACGACGGCATATAATGTTTCAGTTTGATTGGTTTCAAATATACCATATGCAGCAGCACCATAATTCCAACACCAATAGGTTGAATCAGTATTACCATTACCACCTTGAGCACCATTGCAAATGAATAAATATTCACCTGGATCAAGTGTAAACTCTCGCGGTTCACCAGTATATTCAAACTCATAAACAGGTTCCCAAATTCGATCATCGTAAGCATATAATGTTTTTCCCATTATATATCACCTCACTGCTGATCAGGTACATAAGGTACGTCTGTTGGAGAGTATACAGCAACGAATGCATCATCCGGAAGTACATTGATTTCACGCTGTGATGGGTTATGGTCAAATGTAACAATTTCAGATTCAAATCCGACAAGTTTCAAATATCCATTGCGTTTATCATCTTCAACGGTTTCAGATATATACTGAGTTGGTATAACACGATAAACAGTTTCTGAACCTGGGTCAACCAATAGAGTATTTCTCTTATAAGTTTTACCCATTTCATAGTCAGCTATCTGTGTACCACCAGCTGAACCACCGAGTTCCAGTTGTTCCAACTTCGTTGCAATGTTCTTTAATAATGTATTCTGTCTATGAATAATCAAAAGTAATTCTGAAAATACATTCATTTATCTCACCTCTTTCTTATGAAGATTGCTCTTCTAACCATTCGTCTAATCGTGTTTCGATTCGACCGAGTTGTGTATTATTATCTTTTAAATATGCCAGGGTATCAGTTAATTCCTCTTCGAGTTTTTTCATTACATACTCCCAAGAAATCAATGTGATTTTACCATCAGGGCAATCAAAAACTGCATGATCAATCATATAAAAACACTCCTTTCTGTGAGTTTATTTAAGCGTTTAAGGACCCAAAATAAAAGTAGTTTCAAGCTTTTACACCTAAGAAATCAAACCAAAATACCAACTATTAACCAGAGTTTTCTTTGGTAAAAATCAATCAAAAAGAGGGGTTAATCAATGAAAGATTTATCATACGGAGCAACATATCAGAACGACGAAAAGCTCAAAAAAGTCATCCAGAAACGCAATGGCGACATCGTCACATTTGACCCGGATAAGATAAAAAATGCAATAACAAAAGCCAACAATAAAATGAAACATCGCAATGATAAGCTTTCCATTAATGAACTTGAAGAAATCGTTTCATTCATAGTTCAGATCTATGAAAAAGCATCAAAATCGACAACCGTAAACGTTGAATTCATCCAGGATGAAATCGAACGTGAACTCGTTCGTCGCAACAAATATCCATTGGCAAAAGAGTACATGACATATCGTGCTCACCGTGCTCTTGCTCGTAAGAAGAATACAACAGATGAAATCATTCTTCAGTTGGTAAAAAATGAAAACAAAGAACTTATGGAAGAGAATTCCAATAAGAATACGATGTTAGCTTCTACACAACGTGATTACATCGCCGGTGAAGTATCTCGTGATATCTCAACACGATTACTTCTTCCGGAAAGAATCGTAAAAGCACATAAAGAAGGCATCTTGCATTTCCATGATCTTGATTACTTTGTTCAGCCAATATTCAACTGTTGTCTCATTAATATCGGAGACATGCTGGATAATGGTACTGTAATGAATGGAAAGAAGATAGATTCACCAAAGACATTCCAAGTTGCCTGTACTGTAACAACACAGATCATTGCAGCGATTGCATCAAACCAGTATGGTGGTCAGTCTGTAAACGTAAAGCATCTTGGCAAGTATCTCCGTAAATCAAAAGAAAAGTACGAGAGAGAATTAAGTCCATTATTCAATATGGATGATCCAAAAGAAAAACAAAAGTTTGATGAGATCGTTAATATCAGATTACACGATGAACTCCAAGCAGGTGTTCAAACAATCCAATATCAGATCAACACATTAATGACAACAAATGGACAAGCTCCATTCGTAACATTATTCTTACATCTTGATCCTAACGATGAATATCTTGAAGAAACTGCAATGATTATCGAAGAAATACTCGTTCAGAGAATTCAGGGTATAAAGAATGAATCAAATGTATACGTAACACCGGCATTTCCAAAACTTATTTATGTTCTGGATGAACATAATAATCTCTCCGGTGGAAAATATGATTATATAACTGAAACGGCAATTTCTTGTTCAATCAAGAGAATGTATCCGGATTATATCTCTGCAAAGAAGATGCGTGAGAATTATGAAGGTAACGTATTCAGTTGCATGGGTAAGTGTAAATGTAGCATCATGTAAAACCTTTTGAACCATTGCTCGTGGGTGTAACAACTCTTAGTTGTTGCTAACGGTTAGGACTCTTTGGGGTGGAAGCCATTGTAGTTGAGACCGTGCCAAGTCCGAAAGGAAAGGTGTATCGACTATCCCTGATGAATGTATGGGAGTAGGGACAGGAATTGAGCACTGTCGATGTGTTAAGGAAACCAAGCATCTGAGAACCGAAGCGGAAGGCTACCCTTATTATATAATAAGGAAGAAGATCTAGTCAGTGCCTGTGGTGACATGGGAGGAACACGTGCAGATCATTCTTATCAATTTGGAAAGATGAGAATGGTAATCCAAAGTTTGAAGGTAGATTCAACCAGGGTGTAGTATCACTCAATTTACCTCAAATTGCATTATTATCAGATAAATCAGAAAAGACTTTCTGGAGATTACTTGATGAGAGACTTGAACTTTGTTTCGAAGCATTATTGTGCAGACATAAAGCACTCGAAGGAACACTCTCGGATATATCTCCAATTCATTGGCAATATGGCGGCATTGCCAGATTAAATAAGGGAGAAACAATTGACAAACTTCTTCATGATGGATATTCAACCATTTCACTTGGATATATTGGAATTTATGAAACAACCAAGATCATGAAGGGTGTATCACACACCGACCCAATTGGTACAGAATTCGCATTACGAGTAATGAATAAGCTGCGTGAGACAACAGATCGTTGGAAAAAAGAAACAGGTTTAGGATTCGGATTATACGGAACACCAGCTGAATCACTTTGTTATCGTTTTGCAAGAATTGATAAAGAAAAGTTCGGAGATATCCCGGATATCACAGATAAAGGATACTACACAAACTCATACCACGTGGATGTACGTGAACACATTGATGCATTCGCAAAGTTAAAGTTTGAATCACAGTTCCAGACAATTTCATCTGGTGGTGCGATATCATATATCGAAGTACCTAACATGGCACATAACAAAGAAGCTATGAGAACTGTCGTAAAGTTCATTTATGATAACATTCAATATGCAGAATTCAACACAAAGTCAGATTACTGCCATAAGTGTGGATTCGATGGGGAAATACTATTAGATGATAAGAATGAATGGTATTGTCCTCAGTGTGGTAATAAAGATAAGAACTTCTTAACTGTGACACGACGTACATGTGGATACCTTGGAGCTAATTTCTGGAATGTTGGTAAAACAAAAGAAATTAAACAAAGGGTCCTTCACCTTTAATTTGTATAGGAGAAAATTATGTTATCTTCATATTGTGCAACAACAAATTCTTATCTACCATTCAATTATGCTGGATGGTGGTTTACTACATCAAAAGAATATATGAATACCATGTCATCTAAGTATACATCGGATGGTATTCCGATATATTCATGGTAATGGAGGTGATTATTTATACATGAAGAAATTCAAATTATTTAAATCGATTGATGAAAAATTTGAAGACATCAGTTTTAAGAAAATCCAAGAAGATTGTCGCGGTTGTACCTATGAACGTTTCAATGACAAGCATCATTATACACAACGACTCGTGATACTTCATAAAGCTTCAGGTGATCATCTGATTCAGTCATATGATCCAGATTTAATGGATAAAGATTATACCGGAAACATCGGAGTTGGATTAACTGGATATGAAACCAAGTTAATACTACAAAAAATGAAAAAGATTGGATTATATTCCAAATAAAAAATTATAATGATATCCGGTCCCATTTGGGACCGGATACTTCATTAATTTGTTTTGCGGATTAGTGCTGATTAGATTCCTAAAAGGATTGCTACAATCAGTTTGTGAATGAGTCCGAACATTTTAACCACTTCCTTTTCTTTTTTACTGATCATTATTTTCCTCCTAAATAAATGATAGATTTGTTTCTTCATATTAATAATATACATATAAAGAATTGAAATAATAAATAAACGCGGATCGAATAAGATGAGATCCGCGTTAAATATATAATATATAAGGTCACATGACCTTATATATTATATATTGATTCCCCATGAACGCGAATCGCAACGCAGTGGAGATTCGCGTTAAATATATAGATATAGGGATTTACCCTATATCTATATATTTACCTTGTATAGTCCTTAGACTATATCTATATATTTACCTTGTATGGTTCTTCATCTATATATTTAATGACGTTTGAAACATATATGTATAATTTAGAAAGGATGTGTTGTTTATGAATATATGCCAGATAAGAAAGTATGACGTTGCGGATGGTCCCGGAGTGAGAACCGCAGTATACGTTTCTGGATGTGAATTTTATTGTCCAGAATGCCATAATAAAGAAGCATGGGCTTTTGATTATGGGGAAAAGTATGATGTCCGCAAAGAAACCGAGATTATGAATGCATTATATTCGCATGAAGTATGTGGTTTGAGTATACTTGGTGGAGAACCATTACATCCTAAGAATATCGAGGATGTACTGAACTTATGTTGTATTGTTAAGACGAAATTCCATAATACTAAAAGTGTATGGATATGGACTGGATACACCGCTGAAGAAATGTTGGGTATACTAAAAGAATATGATGAAAAACCTTCTTTTTGTGTATCTGAATACTGTAGAATGTTACATAATCTATTGTACATATCGGATGTGGTTGTTGAAGGTAGATACGAAAAAGAGAAAAAGAATTTGAAATTGAAATTCCGAGGATCGGAAAATCAACGGATTATCGTATCACGTGATTTGGTTTATGGAAAGATCAATATCATTAAAGATGAAGATATATAAAAAAATACCCCACCCATATGGGTGGGGTTAAATGAATTTAATTTTCGAGTGATGATAACGCGCCACATTCTTCTTCTAAGCAACATATCATTTCGATGTATTGTGCGAATTCTGAATTGCCGAATGTGTAATACATTCTTAATGACAGATGAACCGGACACTGCTGCTTTTCACGAATCCATCGCGCTGATGTTAATATCTGATTGATCATGTCTTCATCATATGATTTCATGTGATGAATCATTCTGCGATAGAAATCTTCGAGTCCTGAGATGATCTTATCGATTTCTTTGATTTCTTCCGGATTTGTGCGTTTATCTCTCTCCTCGATGAGCTTATCCTTTGATGCTTTTAATCCGGCTTCAAACTCTTCATCGGTCGGAATTAACGATTCATTGTTTTCACCCTTTTTGATAATCATGTCCAATATGTGATTGATCGGCTCTTTTTGATTATCATTAAACGGAACAATGGTACAAAACATTATTTTTCCTCCTTGAATAATTCATTATTGAAATACTTGCGGGCTTCAATTAGATAATATATCGCGGTAAAGATATTGGTAACCGCGGTATTGAGTTTGATGACATTGTATGCTTCTTCATTGATGTTGTCTTCAACATTTAAATCGGTTGCAACACCACGTTCATCATATATCGATTGAATGATACCATTCTCATTGAAATGAATGCGGATTGATCCTAATTCATCGGATGAAAATGAATCTGGATTGTGTTTCTTAATAATGATTGATATTTCTTGTTCTCTTATATACACATCCATCAGATGTATTAATGAAAACTTGAAAGTTGATTTCCTGGCTGCTTCAATAAGAAATCCCGAGGGATATAAATCTCATATCCCTCGGTTGATGTTTTCCGAGAATCCAAACGTATTCTCGGTTCACTCATTTTTCTTCTCGACATCTGTTTTAAAACGTGTATAAACAGTTGATTACTTGTCATATCTTGGTCTCCATTCCTCAGGATGTTCAATCGCATATTTCAAGAAATCGATCCATTTTGTCGGTGGCCATTCTTCAACTGTCTGTTGCGCCTTACCGTCGTATCCCTTGAACAAGATTCCCTTCTTGTACGGATCATTTCCAAAGTGTGATGTAACCCACTTTGCGAAGAATTTTCTTCTTTCTCTCGGATCCAGAATACTCTGCATTCCGTGAAGGTCTACATCGAACACCGCGAGATTACCATCACATGTTGCCGCGAATTCCTTCATTGCATCGATATACGCATGAATCTTCAGAACGCCACCTTCATGTTCTGGGAAGTATGATAAGAATTCAGACTCTTCATTACTAAGTACGACATTTGCTAATCTATCAAGATTGATTCCTGCTCCCTTGTAATAATGCCTTGCAAGGTATTTAACGGTCTTCATCTTAACACGCTTCTCACCATCACGGACAACGATACCTTCGTGGTCGTCGCCATCCATTTCCTTTACGAGCTCCTGATAATCGGCCATATTGTCGAAATGATAAATTTTCGGGAACTTAATACCATACTTCTTTACCATTTCTTCCGGTAATTCTATTGATAATGACATCATCGGTACTTCTACCAATGTGCTCATGTATCTAGCTGCTGTCAAATACACTGCTGGTTCATCATACTTAATGATGACCTGTGTTTTTGGCGACACCAGTTCAAACGTGTAACAAATATCCTTATCAAGATTAAATTCATCAAATGCTTCCAATGGTAATACAGATGTAAAGATCTCACCGAATGAAATCTTTTCATTTGTAAGATTTCCCTCAGCATCAAACACTGATACATACGCATCGAATGCGTTGATCATTCCATTGGTTGAGAGTCTCCACTTTCCGTCATACCACCAAACGGACATTAATGATCCATCAATCTTTTCTGAACCTTCAGCCCATAACCATTCAATGTTGTCAGCTAGTTCTTCACCGAGATTGAAGAACTTAAAGAATGCACAACGCACAACTGTCCATGTACCTTCTTCAAGAATGATTCCACGGCATTCTCTGACAATTGGTTCGTGGAAATCGCTTTCCACCTGGTCGTACTTGAACAGAACCAGCTTACCATCATGCTTGATCTTTAAGCAGTACGGTTTCTGAGTTAATAAAGCCTCCCAATCATCTGGATGTGCAACTAAGAATCTCTGTAAGTTGAGTGTGTAGTCAATAAATGCAGCCATTTAATTTTCCTCCTTGGTGTATTTATATTTTAATATTGCTCTTTTCATAATATCCACATTAGCTTGAGAATGAACAAGATTGTCTCTTGTTAAGAATGCATGTGATAATTCTCCAATAGCTTTATAGAATTCATGAGCTGGTCCAACTAATATTGTTCCAACCATGCTCCGCATAAATAATGGCTCAGTATTCCCTGGGGAATTCTGACGAATTATTTCACGAATTCTTTCGTCATTATCAAACTTTAATGAGATACCACAAATTGGGCGTTCCATACATGTAAATCCGTCAGTCTGATAAAGACTGATATAGTATATGTGACTATACACTCTATCAGTATTCATCATCTCTTTGATTTCTGCTTTTCGTTCTCGTGGCAACTCTCCGCATGCAATTACCACTCGATCTACATATCGAAACTGATCTTTTACAACATCTTTCGGTTTGTTGAAATGTTTCAGTTTTAATGATGCACATAAATAATTCTTTCCGAAGGTGATGATCTTATCTGTTTCTGGAACTAACGCAACCATGTAATTGACCTTATCCAGAAAATACTCCATATCAGTCATTATGGTATCCTCCTATTGCATGATCATCACCATAACCCCATTTGCCATTAGCTGGATCCCAGTCTGGATCATCTTTATGAAGTTCACGATCATTTCTTTCTTCAACGCATATTTTAGAAAGCTGCATTATATCGAGTTTACCAAAGCATACACCGTTCTTATTGATAACGACATTCTTCAGATCATAAATATCTGATACTGTGTGTAAGATGTGATGGAACATGGCCTCCCAGTGTGAAACCGTCTTAACGGTTCTGATTTTCTTCGGGAAATGCCATGTAGTTTTACCTGTTTTAATATACCAGATCTTTCCATTTAATTCAATCATATTATATATTTTTATTCGGCCATCTTCATCAATACAGTATGATTTTGGATACCAACCGAATACCCATTTGCCTTCACATTCATACACCACGCAATAGAACTCTGATGCCTGAGAGTATCTGAACAATCCCCTTGTCAGCTCAAGCTCTGGAAGATCGCTGTAGTTTGAGCTCAGTATCATTTCCGTATCACGCCTATTTGGTGCAATGAATGGATGTATTTCCCAAGGGTGATATCTTCTATAAAGAAACGGAATAGAATACTCTTCAGATTTATGTAATAAACCCCTCTCGATATTGCGAGTAAGGTATGAACTTCTCACATTTATAGGGATTAATTCTCTTTGATATGTAAAATCTTCTTTGAGAAGATAGATGTTATCAAATACTGTCATTAATTTCATGAGGTATTCATAACACTCATATCGATCTTCGAAGATTATACCTCCACCTTGTGGCATAAAGGTTTCATATTCCTTATTACCAAAGACCATATCGATTCGTGATAATCTGCTATAATCAGCAGACGACGCATTTCTTAATTCAGTGAACATGCACACCAACGATTTGATCTTGTAGTTGTGATATGTGTACATTACCAGATGATGCAGCTGAATCTTATCGATATCAACATCAACTGGTTTTGTATCCGGGGTCATCGTATATTTATACTTTACTCCGAGATTTAGATTGTCCTGTACGTTCAGCATATTTTTCTTCCTCCATAACTCTTTCGGTATACCACTTTGCAATTAGAGCCTGTCTCTTAAACAGTCTCAGCTCTGTTCTAACTTTAAGTTCAGTGGTTTTCATTATTTTTGCAATGTCCTTATAAGTCATTTTCTCATCATATCTCATCATCAGAATATCTGATATTCTCTTCGACAATTTTGCTCGTTTCTTATTTTTATCAGAAATGAAGAAGCGATATAATTCGACATCTTCTTTTTTTATTTGAGCCCCTCTGCTCATTAATGATCCCCCTTTTTCTCTATACCGTTTTTCCTCATTATCAATGAGACTGTTGCCTGGGATATATCAAGAATCCACGCAACTTTCTTCTGCGTAAATCCATGCATCCCTATGTATTTCTTGATAATCTTAAGATCATCTTTTTCATCAAAAATATCCGTACACTGTTCTGGATATTTCACATTCCAGCATACGATCATCAGTCCGTCAGATGTATCAATAACCGCGGTGTTGAACCCGCGGTTATATCTGATACCTGTAATAGAAGCAAGACTGCAGCCAGTAGTGATTACAACCCTTTTTGATATATTAAATATATTATCGATCATCACATTGTCCTCCATAAGCAGATAACCATTAACTTATCAAAATCATTAAAGGTTCTGACAGCTAAACGCTGTAAACGTTCATTGATGTACTGCTTGGTCAATACATTCTCAAACGAATACTGATCAAGTCTCCATCTCTTGAGCACATCGTAATACATGTCTTCGATGCGCTTTAGATGGTCTGCTTGTTTCACGGCATCTACCGCCATCTCAAAGTATTTTGAAGTTTTTGCCATAACTCTGAGATTTACAATAATCGAGTTTTTGCCGACCTCTTCTAAGGCCTGGCGGTACTGGATCAGTTCGAGGTTTTCTGCAAGACCGATTGGTGACACACCGATCTTGCTTTTCCATCTCGGACCGAGTTTATCCAGCATTGCATAAACGATCGTCGGATAAAAGATGTACTCAAATGAATTTGCTGTGAGCACGTTTATCGGATATCCCGATAATTTCGGGACCTCGATTTCTACACCCGGATACTTTTCTTCAAGCTGGTAATACAGCTCCATATCCGGGTTATTTCCGTATAGCTCCATACCTATTTTCCTCCTAATTATATTAATTAGCTTTTATCTGTTTCCTTTTTCTCTTTTCCATCGGACCATCTCATGATGTCTGGTGTAAGACCCATGATCTGGTTCGCCCTAAATTCTTCTGGTATCTCCGTGTAGTACCAATCAATGAAATCTACTTCAGCCTTCTTTTCAGGTGAGAATGATTCATATTCGGCCAGTTTCTTTCTACGATATTCAACGCTAGCTTGCTCTATCGTCTGGAACTGGTCCATCGGATATTTAATAATTCGAAGCTTCTTGTCAATCACATGACCCATTTCATGATGAACTGTGATCTTGAGACGTTCGTATATCTCAATTTCACTGAAATTAGGCATTCTTGACAGAATGTGATCGATCATAGTATCAATATTTAAGAATACAGCAATAAACACTCCGTCATATTTTGAAGTGATCGAATATGTTGATCCTTCTACATCTAAAGATAAGCGTGTTACATAATCCTTCAATGATAATTGTGTAGTATTCGAAAAGTAATTACCATACATATCCGAATAATTGTCTGTTAAGCCTTGATCATTGAACATGATTAGTTTGACATCATCCATTGTTTTTATCTCTGGGAATTTATCAAGCATTTCACGTTTAAGACGTTCCCATTCTTCGAATAATGCGCCAAAGATGCGCATTAGTTTTCCAACGAATGGGAACTCACTTACATATGGATTATTATAACAATCATCCTTTGATGTGATTTTATACATCGAATCATGGATATCACATAATGTTTTCATCATCAATGCGGATCCATCAATGTGTTTGTCGGTTATTTCAGTATCGATCCATGACTTATGGAAATCTTTCAATACCGGCCTACAGTATTCATCAAAGAGTACAGCCTTAATGGACTTATCCTCATTAGGATATAAATAATCTGAAATATACTTTTCATATTCTGGATCATGGAATATTTTACAGAATACATTTATCTGGAAATCTCCATGATAACGGAATGTGTCTGGATAGCCACTCTTTACTATCAGAAAATCCTCAATCTGAGTAATCAAAGATTTAGTGTTTGCTGGAAGTCTATCCAGAATATAATCCTTATAGAATGCTAAGTATGATAATACCCTCGTGGCTTCAATATACATTGATGAGATTACTGGAATATTTTCATCATCCATTAACATTGCAAGATTATATATACTATAATTTGCCGAGTAATCCCAGTTCTGATACACGAAGTCATCTGAGAACAGTGAGCACACTTTATTGTACTTATCATCTTTTCGATGTAAGCCTGAATATAACTCACCCCAATTACATAAATAAAGTTTTACATTTTTTATGATGCCACCCAGTTCAAGATAGTCGATGAACTGTTCCATCAGTGGGCTTATTCGCTGTTGCCACTGATTATCATACTTTTCTTTAGCTCCTGGAAATGCTTCCCCTGATTTCAATTCCCCAATAGCTTTAATCAATTCAGCATCTTTATTCTTCTTTGCCATTTGAATTTATTCTCCTTATAATGTAAATGCCTCCAGCAATATTGTTTTCGGCGTAAACCTACGTCGATAACATTTGCAGTTATGAACTGAGTGCAGGCAAAAGTTACTAAATAATGTTCCATCTGGAGCCATCTTTAATCCTTCTGTAGTTGGACCCAGTATATCTGGCAAATATCTGACCTCATTATCTGGAATAGAATGGAGCATTACGTTACACTCAAGCCATCCTTCTTTACCCGGATGAGCAAACTTGCATGTATAACACAGATTTTCTCGAGTCTTGCCATAGAAGAATAGCATTATTTTTTCATGAACAGCTATTCTATATGAAGCACCGCAAGCTTCTTTCATCCTTACGATACTTGAATTATCAGCAGAATGATAGCCTACGAGATGTAACATCTCATAGGTTATGTCATTCTCGAGTTTTGATAATAGGCTTTGTGCTTCTGGACTCTTTCTCTTGATACGTGAAATCTCTTCATTCAGAAGCTTTAATGCTTCTTTCATTCCAAATGCATAAAAGATTCTTCGGAAGAAATGATCACACTGGACTTCTGTTTTGAAGCACCAGATGGTTGGATCGGTGTATCGTGCTGGTCCACCGATCTCAACTGTAATGCCCGGATATTCTCTTTCAAAATTTTCGGTGACAACATTAATGTTGGTACCCTTTAACAATTTTTGATAAACCGTTTTCATAATTCTTCTCCTTTTGTAATTCAAACATTTGTTTTAGATTAAATGAAATTATATTTATTTTTATTTATTATTTCTCTACTCTTACAAAGTCTATTATCTCTTTTGCAGTTGCATGGTTCATGACCATGAGCTGTAACTTTGCAAAAGTTAATCCGTCTTTGAGCTTCAATGTTTTCGGAATCTTTACATCCTCACCAAAGTGATGGACCATAAATTCCACGAAAGTTTCCAGACAGATTGGTTTTATTTCCAAACACAGATCAATACGACCCGGTCTGATTAATGCCGGATCTAATTTCTCGATGTGATTGGTAGTGAAGATAAACACCGTATTGAACGGTGCACAAATGCCGTCAATGGCATTGAGTAATGACGCCAAACCTATATGCTCTTCTTTCTTTGTATCAACAACTGATCCAGCATGTCGATGTGATGCTTTATTAATATCCATTCCACAATCGACATCTTCAATGATGAAGATATTTGTCTGATTGCTGAATGATGATACAGAATCATTTACCATTTTCGGCAAATACATTATATCATCACCCGATACATACAGCAGGTGTGAATCTGGAATATAATCAGCTATAGCCTGAGCGGTACTCGTTTTACCTGTACCTGCGGAACCATGTAACATGATTCCAAAATGATACGGTATTACATTTTCACGATACCAAGCTTTTCTAGCCAGGAAGTTATCAATATTGCTAGTAAGCTGATCCTTAATATCCTTTGGAACGAATACATTGTCGAAGGATCTTTTCGGTATTCTTCTGGACTGTTCATCATTGTACGAAAGCACTGAGATCATTCTGGTTTTTCTGGTTCGTCTTTCTTCGCGAACTTTCTCCTGATTTATCTTGAGCTGTTCGACTATCATCGCCTTTAACTTCTCAGGATATCCATTGCATCTTAAAGTGTACAGATAAATGTTCCTCATCACTTTTGGGCCAACTGTATTTTGCTTGTCATTGGTCCTAGGTACGGTTGATAAAATGCATGGTACCCCATCAATGATTGTAAAATCCTTCTGTGCCAATATGGCATTTGGAGCCAACCATAATGGCTCATAATCAGCTTCAGCTTCTTCGGCCATGTCATCCATTTTTCGGAACATTAATAAATCATCACTATGAGTGAAGTGTTCACCCAACCAGTCTTCCAAAGCCGATGATTGTGTCGATATATCTATTCCGTACGTTATACGACCTTTACCAATCATATAGGTCGCATCCGATATCTCTTTAATGGCCCTGCCTATTAAAGCTAACGGTGCCATCTTCTTTGGGTTGAATTTAAATCTTTTATGTTTTCTTTTCATTTTTTACCTCTTTCACGAAACTTTGTAACAATAAACAATCCAATCACAATATAAGTTGCGATCGAATACCAATTGTGCATTCTTTCTTCCTGTACTCTGTTTCTCTGTATTTCTCTTCTGAGAAATATGATCTTCAGAATCTTTGATACTGTTATCATATAAACTTCCATCCTCTCTGTGCAGCTACCTTACGCGCACACTTGAAAGCTATTTTGAGAAACTCATATTCACCATTATTGTCGATCTCTTTGAGGATGTTTTCATACTTCCATCTGAACTGAGCTTCTTCTCCGCAGTTATTGAGGCTTCTAGTAATTGCCTTTTCTTTCTTTTCAAGCCTCTTCAGCTCAGCATATGCTTCGAGTTCCATTTCGTCGGCCTTTTCTGAGTTTAGTAGATGTTTTCCCATTTTAAATATCTCCTTACATTAATAATATCCCGAATACTACGATGATTATTCCTAAGATTGTAAAGATCGTAATCTTTAACATTTCCTGATCGATCCATCTCAGGACTTTCATCACTTTCGATGGTTGTTTGTGTTTGCGCTTTAATACTGTGACAGTGTCATTTGCCGATGGCGGTGTGATCGGTTCAATCCTAGTAACCGTAATCATCTGGCTTCTGTCTGGAAACTTTTCAGCCAAAGCTTTGTCAATGGTTGCTTTGATTTCCAGCTCTTTTTCGGTTAAAACAACTTTTTCCTTTTCCATTTTTATTACCTCCATTACATTAATTAGAGCGATGATATATTTATATCATAATAATAATATATTTATGGAATTGAGAAATAATAGAAACTTATGATTTGTCATTCAACTGTGTTAATCCGAATACATACATTGCAAAACAAATTATAGCCGACAAAATTGTCAATAACCTACAAGTTTCATAGAATACAGCAATTACAGCAAATACAGCTATCATTCCCCATATGAATACATGGAAAAGTATTGTTTTGAGTAATGAAGGCTTTTCCTTTGACTGCTCTTCTACGACATCATCATAGTTTGATGAATAATCGAAGTATTCATTTAATGAAGTATCTTCTTCATCCTGTACTTCGACTTCCGGTTCTTTCACCACTGGCTTAACTAAGTCTTCGTGTAATTCAGCCATGGCATTAAGCATTTCTTTATTACTTGAAGCCATCTTTTCCTTCTCCTTCTTTCTTAATTCTTGACGATGATAATTTTTATCGTCAGCTTCCTGGCAATATAATTCATAAGGAGTTTCATCGACCTGCATCAATATTGCTTTCTGAACTAATCGCTTTACTGGTTCATAGTCAGTATCCTTAATCAGAATGCTCCAGTCTACTAGTAGTTGATTGAAAAATGCAACATAATCAAGTTTATAATCCATATGCATTGTCATTAAACAAGCATCATTTGTTTCGACATCATTCTTTGTATCATAATTCAGAATAACATACTTAAAGTATCTCAGCATCATTTCGATGGTATATCTCAGATACACATAATGTTCACCATAAATGAAAAGCTTTCTGCTTGCAAGGATAAATATCAATTTATCACCACATAACTGTTTTACGGTATCAAAAATGATCTTTGATGAAATCCCTGAATCGAAACTCGTGCCATACGGTTTTGAAGCTAAACCTCTGAATCCAAATGGGATATCATATACCAATATATTGTCGGACTCAGTAACTGGTTCTCCAATATCAACGTATTCATTACCTGTTACCATTGAACTATGATAACCTTTAAAAATCATTTCATTCTGTTCATCTGTTACTGCAATGCCATATCTAGATGCACAGAATACTCTGACCTTATGGATTGCTTCAGCATTATAATCAATTGGTAGTAACAGTGACTCGCTATTCACAAATATATTCATAATAAACTCCTTTTGCTTAAAACATAAATAATAGATAATTGGTGGGGTATTCACCCCACCAATTTATCTTATACTAATTCAAGAAGATTTAATCCATCTATAGATAATGACTGTAAACCATCTATATCTATCTGATCTATCATTGTCGCTTTTATCTTTTCAATATTAGACTGTTTTACCATCGAAGCATGTGTAGTTATGTCAATCAAAGGATATGACTGCTTTACATATGTTTGGAATTGTGGTTTGATAACATCTATTACTGAATCAACATTCATTGGATTATGAGGTATCTCTCGTTTTTCAACAGCTCTCAAAAGATCCGTTGCAAAGGTTGTTATACCCATCTGAGATAAACCTATTATTCCGCGTTCAAAATCACCAATGATAGCATTCAATAGATTATAGAATACACGATTCTGGCAGAACGTGCTCATGATAGGATCGTCTATTTTTGAAATACTCTGTACTATCATTATCGGATCATTTACAGATGAAATACCTTCATTACTGAATCGAGAATACAACACATATGACTTTGGAATGTATGTATAATTCGTCATCATAGATGAAGCTGTAACGATTATCTTTTCACGTTCTCCACTGATTAATTCAGGGAAGACAAATGAATCAAATCTAGTACAGTTAATGAGATATGAATTTGGAACATATTTAAGAATTACTGAAACTTTCTTTATTGCAGAATTCCAGCATTCCTTCAACTTAGCAAATCTATCTTGACGATACTTGTTCATCATTGGAACCAGATATGATTTCAATGTATCAGTTTCATCCATTAATCCCATATCCATATCATTAACGATCATAAATATCCTAACATCACTGAATTTACGAGTATAATCTTTCCAATGCTTATATGTCATTAACATTGTATTGATTAAATCCTTTTCAGCATCTTCATTGAATACCAATGAAGTCATGTATTTTGATGATGAGGATAAATTATGTAAGAATGTATTTAAATCGATGAAAACATCCAATCCTCCGAGAGGATCGAATGCTTCACCAAGTAAGCTAGTAATAACACGGTACTTTGGTTTTAATGCACCTGATAAGATGCCTGAAGAATATGGTTTCATTCTACATATCCTCCATTATAATGTTTCATAACCGAATAAGTAGTCCGTGAAGCTGGATGGTCCAGTACGTTTAATCTCATTTCTCTCATCAAAGATTTTTGCTAAGAGATGATGCTTAACTTCCTGGAATGACATCGCAGTAGTGATTGCTTCGGTATTATTCAAAGCCGTCTTAAGATTTAAGATCTGATACTTTGGCTTTTCATCAGAAATCCAGTTTGGACGAAGCAGCTTATTTTCAGCTTGACGAATCATATGTGAAATAATGATCTCACCATGAACTGAAAGTACGCCAATTGTTCCGTATAACATTTCATTCAGATCATGCACTGCAGATTCGATTGTTTCATACTTTGAGATATTATATTCAAAGAATTTCATGATGTTGAAATATTTCTCAGTCATCATGATATTGATTGGAGTGATATGACAAAGCACACCATTATTCAGATCAATTACACGATGTGATGAAATTGACTTATAAGTTACTTCATCAACAATTTCATCTCTCATAGCACCGGTGATCTCATCAGGAATAAATATAGAAGCATAGTTTGAGATAGTAACTGGTTTCATATCTGAGCCGATATAGAATGTCATTGACTCATAACTATTCTCCAGATCTTCTTCCTTGATTCTAATTAAGAATCTCTTTTCATCAGTAACCATGAGCTGTGATGAATCAATGGTAAAGAACTTTTCATACTCACCAGTGAATTCAATCTTTTCTGCATCAGCCTTTAACAGATGCTTTGCTGAAAGAACTTTCTGACCAACTTCTGCAGTCATCTTCTGAGTGGTGTATAAGAAGCCACCCTTAAGATCACCGACCTTAGCAGCCACGGTTCCATAGCAAACGTGACAAACATCTTCATTCAGGTTACATGTGCATGGTGATCTAAACCATAATGTTTTACCAATCAGATGCTTATCATTCTTATTAAGAATCTTTAATCTGTTATCAAATTCTGATTCAGCATAATATCTACCGTGCTTCATATTAAGTTCCATCTCATCAATGACGCATGGAATCTTATGCTTTGATCCACAATCCCAAACCTTATTGGAGATTGTTCCATATGTAAGAATCCATAAGTTTCTACCGAAGTATCCGGCCTTACCCATGTGCTCCTTGTTCATGATATCTGGAACACGTGCAGCGATCGCCCCTGCATACAAAACTGGCATGGTTGAGTAACCTGCTTTGAAGCCATTACCATTCATGATAACTGGTACAATATCCTTACCATCAGGAATCTGAGAGAAGTTAATGTAACACTCCTCCATCTGCTTTGGTTTAACAATCTTCGTGTACTTGTTGAATGTGAAGAATGGGTTACCTAAGCGGATCATTTCTGCTTCGAGTTTCTTGTACAGTCTAGCATTTTCTTCAACAATATCTTTAGTCTGCATGTCTGAAGAGTATTCGACATTATTAATTTCTCTGACTATTTCGGATGATTTATAGTGATCCAAGAATAGATTATCCGCTGTGAATAACTTAGCATCTGCAGCTGAGAAGATCAATAACAGCTCCTTCAAATGTAATGATACCTGAGCTGAAATTTCAGCAACTTCCTTAAAGGAATGACCAAACTCCATAAGAGTTTTTGCCGTGTTATTGTGGATTTCACTTCTACGTTTAGCAGATAGAAAGTCATCGGTGATGATATAATCATCAATATTGATATCTTCAATATGTTCCATTACTGGTTCTAAGAACATGAGATCTATCATGAACTTATTTAATGGAGTCATACGAGTCACTTCATCATCGATAGTGATCTTATATGGGATCTGAGTATGCTGTAACTTCTGACCATCTACAGTCTTATTGTTCCAGCATAAAGCCGCGATATCGACAACTTTCTTTGCAAGATATTCGAAGCCTGTACCTTTGTATCTATTAAGGATTATAATATCTCCTAAGAGATCAAAGATCTGTTCTGATGTGGTGATTTCCTGAATTCCTTTGAGTTCGGCGATTTCTGTTTCAGCAACATCTGTCGCCTTATTAAAATTGAGCTTAAACATGTCCTATTTCCCCCTTGTGCATTAATTATCGATCATTGTCTTATCAAACTTAAAGTTCGATAACAGCTCTTTTCTTCCGATGAGATCATATTTGCCGCCACCCATTAACATAGATAACTGCTTTTCAGTATTAGGATTATCCATCGTAACCTGAATCAGTCTTCTTGTGTCTGGGTTCATAACAATCTGCTTTGTTACGTCAGCAGTGGATGATCCAAGACCTTTGTAACGTGCAGTGATCTTCGGATAATATTTTTGGATTGTTTCAAAGAACTTTGATAAGGTTGTGCTGTTAACCTGCTTGCTACCTTTTTCATTGAATTCTATGATTAATCCATATTTATCGATTATATCAATAATCGGTTTAAGATCTTCATATAATCGGTGATCGATAACTACCAGCTGATCCTGTAAATCTATTACAGCTCTAACTTCTTTTGTTTCATCATCAAAGCCGATTTCTCTGTAGATTTTGCATACACTGCGTAACCACTTATCGACATTCTTAATGAATCCATTCACACCACCATACTTGCTTAAACCATCGGCTATATGCTCCAATAGATACATGTCAACAGATCTGTCAATGGCGCATTCCAACAGTATGTCGTAATAGTCAAATGCCTCTTCCACAAACTGTTTGATATTTCCCTTCATATCTTATAATCACCTTTCAACTTATATTTCAATGACCTGACGTGTTTCAGATCACCGTTTTCCAATTCCTTCATTTGTTCACTGATTGCATTAACCAGTTTTGAATTCATGTCAAACCCTCGTTTGTATGAATCATATGCTTTAATAATCCAGGAGTCATTTAGCTTCCTAAATTCTATTGTATGCACTGTGATTATCTCATTCTTCTCATTTTTAATATCTTTATTATATTTTAATATATCAAGATATTCTGTGTAAGGATCTATTATGTACCCAAGTTCAATAAACATACTTAATGCCGTTTTTCGTTTAAACATAAGAAACCCTTCTTTCTTTTATCTTTGATTCGTAGCTCATGCAACTGTTCACACATTGCATTGAATGTCATTTCATCCGGCGGAGTAAATAACCTGAAATCTTCAGATATACAATATTCTTCGGGTTTCTTTTTGATGTGTTTCACACCAATATATTTTAAATTGAAATCTCGATATGTTTTACATCGCCATTCTCCATGTTCATCTCTAAGAAATTCTATTACTTCTGTAACTTTCGATGTCAATTTAAATGGCATATTATGATCTCTCTTATAAATTATATGACCTGGTGGCGGAGATTCATCAACTACAAACCCTAAACTCAGAAATTTATCCCGAGCATATTTTCGCCGCATGAATTCAAACATAGTATACTCCTCCTCTTCGAAGATAAGTATATAAAAATAGTTCCATTTATAATGAAAATTAATATTTGATAAAGGGGTGGATAAACCACCCCGCAATCAAACATATTTAAATAAATTTCGCATTATCTTAAAGGAAATGCTATTTCTATATTACTTACTGACTTAATACATTCATCAATGTATTCCTTTTGGTTAGCAACATATTCCTGCTGTTTGCCTTTAGTCAGCTGGTAGAGCGGAGGTTCTGCGACATACAATTTTCCCGCTCTGACTATCTCTGGCATGAACTTGAAGAAGAATATCAAGAACAATGTTCTGATATGATATCCATCAATATCAGCATCGGTTGCTATTATTATTTTGTCATAGTATAGCTTATTGATGTTGAATGTATCACCGATACCACACTCCAAAATCTTAACCAAGTTCAACCATGGAAGCGACTTTAATACTACGCTAAGAGGTTTATCCCAAACATTAAGAGATTTACCTCTAAATGCCAAAATTGCCTGAAAACGAGCATCTCTCTTTGTTCTTAAGCCACCACCAGCTGATAGTCCCTCAACAAGGAACAGTTCTTTTCCTTCTTTAGTCTTGATCGAAGCACATGGGAAGAATGAATCTGGTTTACTCCATGTCTTTGTTTCTTTCGTAAGTTTGGTAATATCACGAGCCTGTTCACCTGCACGACGAACTCTATTATTCGCAATACAGATCTCAACGAATTCATCGATGGTTGTCTGTGGCAGTTTAGCCAATGCTTTCAGAGTTTCACTCATAATTGCATTCTTTAATGGAACTGATAATACTCGATCCTTTGCCTGAGCTGAGAACATATTTGCCAAATCCGCATATGCATTAACACAGATATGGAAGTTTGTCAAAATGTCTCTTTTAAGATCTTCTGAAGATAAACGCTTATTCTTCTTAATAGCTGCTTCAGATATGAACTTGACAAAAGCTCTTTCAACTGCATTGATATGATCACCATTATCCTTATTGAAGATCATATTCATCCATGAGTTTCTGATTTGATCACCTTTATAGTTTGGATCTGAGTAAACTATCGCAGCCGATAATTCAAACTGTCTATCGTATGTTTTACCCATATATTCTTCTTTCAGTTTACCTGAACAATTGATGGATAATACAGATGACATTCTCTTATCACCTTTAATGAACTCATCAAAGAATACACTGACTGGAAGATGAGGTAACTTAATCTCTTTTCCATTATTTATCTTATATACTATATTAATATCACGAGGTAATGTGAAACGGAAATTTCTGTTGATCCATCCAACTAACAAATCGATCGGAATCTGATCATCACCAAGTATTCTTTTACTCGGCCAAAATTTAGTTCGCATGCCGTGATCTGATCCAGTATACTTTTCGAGCTTCTCACTCTGAAGTTTACCATTCTCATAGATCAAGGTAATCTTCTTTTTCTCCTGAGGTCTTAAAGATGTTAACTCAAGTCTTCTGGCTAACGCGGTATAGGTTGAAGTACCAGCACCATTTTCACCAGCTGTGAATCCACTAGATCTGGTCATATTAGAACCAGCCTGCAAAGTCTCATGAACTTTACGAATTAATCCTGTTGGAATACCTCTACCATTATCTGTACTCATGACATACTTATCGGTGATCTCAATATAAATGGAATTACCAGGTGATTCTTTCTTATAACATTCATCGGTGTTATTATTAATAATCTCCTTACACAGATGAAGTATACCAGCTTCACCAACTGATGAAATATACATAGTTGGTCGATTCATGATTTTCTCCAAGTCATTCTCGATAATGGTAAACTTATCATCCTTGAACATTTCAGCCATTCCTATTTTCCTCCTTAATGTTTTTCAATAGTTTTTCTCTATTGTCAAAAAAATAATATATGTATACAGATGTACTAATTTGTAATCCTCTTGATACTTTAGGCGTTTCGGGTATCGAGCAGGTGTCCTTTGGTTGATGGGATCTTGTTTATCCATGGGCAAGATCCCGATAAAAGTTGTTTTCAATCAATGTAGTCTTTTTTATACCTTTTCGCTGAATCGGCCCTTAATTGGGCCGATACTCTTTTTCAAAAACTTTTTAATAATTTTAAAGAAAGGACTGATCCTATGGAAATACAAGAGTTATATGACATAGATAAAGATATCAAAGTTAATGATCTAAAAGAAGTAATTTCAGGTCAAATCTATGAATCTCAGAATTTGAACTCTTTCAATTCAAAAGGTTTGTTCTCTGAAGAGATCTTTGGTCAGACAACTGATGAACGTAAGTTTACCTGTGGCTATATCAAACTTCCAATTCATGTTTTTAACCCACATGTGGCGAAAAATATCATATCTCGTTCCGGTGGTATCATCAGAAAACTCGCATATGGCGAAGTTCGATGCAATTTGGAAAATGGTATATTAAAACCAGATGCTGCAGGTAAGTATTGTGGATTACGTGATCTATATAATATCTGGGAACAAATCGATATTAAGAAAAATATCTCATCCAGATCAGATTTCGTAATCGATATTCTTACAAAATCACCAAAAAGATTACTTTTCAATGACAAGATCATTGTATTACCACCTGAATTACGTAAAGTAGGTACTCGTAATGGTAAACAAGTAAAGAGCGAATTAAATTCCATGTATATTCATATCATAAACATGAAATCTGTACTTGCTCATACCACTGCAACCGATGTTTATCAGCTTTATAACAAATTTCAGGATGCCGTAATTAATCTATGCACATTCGTAAGTAACTATGTTGGTGGTAAAAATGGATTTTTCCAAAGACAGTTACTTGCAAAGAACACAACATTCCCTGCACGTAACGTAATTTCGGCTCCACGTTATGATGATGACTGTGAAATCGGTATTTATAAGACCGGATACCCTCTTCATACGTGTTGTACACTGTTCAATCCACTTGTAAAGTATGAAATGAGACAATTTTTCTCACTTTCTAATATTCAAGACATTCATCCGAACAAAGATGAGGTAATTGAACAAAATTTGAAGAATATTTATGACGAAAAAATGATCGATGACCTGTTGAGAATCTATATGTACAACCCAGGATCACGTTTTCGTCGTTTATATTTAGATCCAGAGAATAAAATCCCGTTACAGATGACTTATATGGATCTAAAAACCAATCAAATGGTTACCAGAGACTTCACTTTGACGGATTTATGCTATTTATGCTGTAAATCAGTCATTGTAGATGCAGATAGAACAGTTTATACCGTTCGATATCCAATTGGTGACTATTTAGGAGCTTTCTTTACAAAAGTTCACATACTTTCTACGGTAAAAACGACAAAAATTCAGTTCCGTGGAGAAACATTCAAATCATATCCAAATATTGACCTTTCTTTGGACCATAATCAGGTATCAAGATACTTCGCAGATACTCTTACACCATCAAATTCACGTTTAAAAGCAATTGGTGGTGACTACGATGGTGATACTGTTAAATCTGTGGGTATTTGGTCAGATGAAGCGAATGAACAAGCTACACAGCTGATGTATTCTAAGATTTATAATATAAAGCCGGAAGCTACTACACCATTTACTATAGAAATTGAGTGTCTTGGTGGTTTATTTGGCTTAACTAAGGGAGCCTTAGAAGACGAATCAGCTTAATACTATTATATTATATTATAGGGGGAGATTTAAATGGCTAAATTTGTTTTAGAAGATAATAGCATTGAATCATGGGATAACATTAAGGAAGAAAAAACACATCATAAAGTCAGTCCGGCTTTAATGATAGAAATGCGTCTTATAGACACATTAATGAAAATATCAAATAATCTTTCAAATCATGAACTAAACACTGATGATTCTTGTATTATGCAATTAATCACAGGGGAAGTGATTCCAAACTGTGAATGCGACGGGAATTGTCATAAATGTATATGTCAATGGTATATGAAGAAAGATTAAATGCGAAGATAGGAGAAATGCTTATGAGTATTTTAGACTCACTTATCCAGACAGGAGCTTCTATTCCATCAGCTTCTGACAATATCGGTGAAGGAGCTGCTACTCCATACTATCCATTGGGTATTCCTGAAAGTGAATGCCATTGGGATTGGGAGAGACAGTATAATGCAGCTCGTCAGAATCAGGTATTTATGAATTCTAATGTAGGTGGTTTTATATCACCTTATGAAGGACATTGGAATTCTTCTTCGATGTTCATGCAGAATGTTGAAGAACTTACTGCGTTCCAACCGGTAAACAAAGTTGATCCGAATAAGATCTACAATTCTGATATTCAGGCACTTCGTGCTCTTCAGCAAGACCAGCTTAAGATCGTTAAGTTATTTGAAACTCGTTTGAAGGAATCACTTAATGAACGAGGCAAAATGGGACTTACAGAAGACGACATCAATGCAATGCAGGCTGTTACTGCAGCTCGTACTGCTATTGCTAATATTCAGAAGGAGCAGATCAATATCAAGAAGAATATTTCGGATACAAAGATCAAGCAGTACCAGCTTGAACAGGCTGATACTAAGCTTATGAATGCCAAAAATGGTGGAGTTAATCCAGATGGAACACCACAGATTGGCTCAGCGTATGATATGGGTAAATCGATTATTGATAGTATCTTTGAATCTGCAACACTTGCTCCAGCAGCTATTCAGCCAGCTTATTCATCACCGACAGATGCAGCTGTAGCTGATGCTGATCAGGCTGCAAACTTCTTAGATTCTATTATAAACAATGATGCTGATAATAATGTGAATTCAGCAGTTAAATATGAAAAGATGAACCCGACAACTTATGTCAAAATAGGTTCACATGATTCAGATGTTTCATATGAAACATATGCTGCTGATGGTACTTATTTACCAGACTATCCAAATCCTACTGCAAAGATTACCAATATCGACAGAGAAGCGGGCATCGCAACAAATGAGTTGATGATGACATTCCAATTGAAAACGGAGGATTCATATGATCAAATTTCTGAAAATGAAAGCTCCGAATCTGGGTTCGGAGCAGGTAGTGATGCAGCGTCCTTTGACGCCGATCAAATTATTGACCTTTGATGAAAAGGTTAATGATATTATAAGCACTTTGAAGACTCAACGAATCGAATTGGGTTTTGAACTCACTCAAGAAAATCTTATAAAAAATAGGATGTGTGCTTATTCAGAAGACTTTTTAAGGTGCTTAACTGGGGATGTTTACATACCTATCGAACTTGATTAATTATGATAAAGGGGCCCAATTGGGCCCCTTTATTGTTATAATTTTACTGATAAATAAATTGTGGTATTCTTAATCATAATTGCGATTCTTATGATTCTGGAAAACAGCAATTAATTCAAATTTTTAGAAAAGGAGAGTCTAGATATGATTAATCAAAAATATGCATTAAAGTATTCATTTCCACATAGCGTGGTTCATATTATTGATAACTCTGCTAGAACTGTTGAAGCTAATGTAACAACAGCAAATGATCCGTCATTACTGTCAACATTGGTTGTTACAGGCGCACCGATGGGTGAAGATAACAAGATTATCTCTCTTACTCGTTCCGATGTAGCAGGTACAGCATTTGGTCTTGCAGATCTTACACCTTCAGATGTAAGAAAGTATGGCCAGGGCGTAACATATGCGATGGATCTTATCAATCAGCAGGTACCAGTACAGTTCATGCGTATAACACCTCCGGATTCAACATTCGCTGCTGTATCACTCATTGTACAGTGGAAGAATGATCCTACTGATAACTCGATTCATGTAAGATTTAAGATTAAGGACTGGGCTGAATCAATCCCAAGAGATAATTTTAAGAATACAAATCGTCTTAATGAAGCACTCGTTAAGGGCTTCTATGGATCAGAGGATGGCTGGACTCAGAGAGCTTTCATCAACTTCATTGCAGCTGGTAGAGGCGCTGTATATAACAATATGGCTGTTACTATCAATCCTGTATCACAGGCTAAGAGACCTGCAAATGCTAAGTATCAGTTCATCACATTCGACAAGAGAACATCTGCTGCAGTTGAAAGATTTGTTGCTTCACTTGTAAACACAAGCATCGGCATCACAAATACTCAGCTCGCAACTGATTCAGTTAACACAGCTGTATCAAACAGAGTTCCTGGTTCATCAATCGTTGTTCCATACGTAAATGAAGCAGCTGTTGAAGAATTATATAACATATGGCATGACTGGTTCAAGGAAAAGATCGAAAACGGCGAAGCTACAGATGAAGAAATTGCAATGTACAACTCAATGAACATCAATATCTTCGATATGATCTTCGGTAAGTACATCTTCAATGGATCATCTACAGATGTAACACTCCCATTCTACGTTGTAGACATGGAAACATCTGATCTTCCTAAGCTCAATCCACAGAATGTTATTTCTGGTCTTAAGACATCTGATGCACTTCGTCCAGAACTTGTTCAGGAACGTCTTGTTTCAGAAACAATCGGTATCAGAGATGCTGCTGATTCAGATGCATTCGTTGGTGATATTATCCTTACACCATCATCTTCAGGTTCAATCAACCGTCCAAAGATCTCTATCATCACTGCAATCAACCAGTATACTGGTATGGTAACATCACTTACAATGCCAGCTATCTATGTAATGAAGACAGATGATCACGGTGCAACATGGAGACTTCCAGTTACTTCAGAAAGAGGCCCGGTTGACGCATCAAGACCGATCAGAATGCTCACATACAGACTCAGCAATGGTAAGTCAGAAGACTTCAAGACAGCTATCGAAGGCGGCACACTCCTTCACTTGGATATCGTCGCTGCTGTTGATAGAAGGGATCTTAACAACTTTAAGCTTTATGCAGTTAAGTTCCCAATGGATGCATCTACCGATGAACCAACAACTGATCTTACAAATGCAGGTGCTAACTATGAACTCATCGAATATCCATTAAGCTCATACTATGATATGTTCGACAGAGAAAAGCATTCAGGTAAGACAGCTGGTACAGGTAATGCTTTCGGCTTCCAGGATGATGAAACTAACTGCAAGTGTGCTAACAGAGTTGGCTCAGCAGTAGTTCTCGCTAATGGCCAGAACTTACCAAAGGTATACATCAACAGCTACGGTAGAGGTAATGTTCCAGAAGGTCAAACTGAAGGACCATATGACAATCGTATTGAAGTTAACAGATATACTGGTCTCCGCGTAGGATCAATTCCAACAGAGATTTCACATACAAATATTTCTGGTACTAACTACGATGTTGCACTCTATCAGGAATCAGGCATTCAGAGCTGGAAGGCTACAAGAATCAATCTTGTTACAGCTGGTACAGGCTATAATGTTGGTGATCAGCTCCAAGTTATTATTAACGAAGCAGCTCATAAGTATATAGTTACTACAGCTGAACCAGATGATTGGGCTACAAACTATACTGATTATCACACATATAACGCATCAGGACATGATGAAGCTGAAATGTGGCCAGCAGTTCCATCTGCTGCAGAAGCTCCTGCATGGGCAGCTAACACATATTATGAACAGCTGCCAGGTGATGCAAACACAGTTGTTGAAGTAACCGCTGTTGATGAAGATGGTGGTATCAGACAGGTTAAGATCGTTAAGAATGCTGAATATCTCCAGGCTGCATATGCAGTTTCATCTGCTCTTGCTGATACAAGCTTCCCACTCAATCCGATGACAGAAGCTGTTGTAGGTACTGGTGCTACAGGTTCACTCGCTGAATTCTCAGTAGTTACAGGTACTCCATCACAGATCAACAGATACGTTGTATCTGGTTCATACAATTCACTTTATGCAGTTCTTGATACTCATACAACAGTACCGAAGAATTACTACAGTTCAGAACAGGGCGACAACCCGGCTGCTGTAGACGGCATGTCACTCGTTGGTGGTTCTGCTGGCTTCTTCGATACAGGAGATTCAAGCTCAATTGAATACAAGTGGAACTACGCTGCATTGATGGTACAGGCACTCCGTGGTTCAGAGAACTTCGATAGAAGGATCCTCTCACCAACAAGAGTTCCAGCTAAGTTCATGTTCGATGCAGGTTACAATACACTCGTTGGCTCAGTAATGACAGGTAACATCGCTGCTTATAGACCGGCTGACATTATCAATGCTTCAATCATCTTCACAGATGAAGAAAAGTCACAGGTAATCCTTTACCCAGAAAAGACAATCGACAAGATCGGCGTTTCTGTTGATATCGATGTTAAGCAAGCTATGTATGATCTTATGATCCAGCGTGTATACGATGGCATTCCGGAAGACAAGAGACCTGAAGGTCCTGGTTCAGGATTCCAGGTATTATTCGACTCTGGTGTTACAGATGCAGACACAACAACACTCGTTAGAGAATCATTCCTCAAGAGATTCTCAAATCCAAATGCTTCATGGGAAATCGGTGGCTTCGTAGAAAGAGCAACAGGTCTTTCATATACATTTGCAAAGCGTATTGTTGAAGATATGTTCCGTCATATCAACGTTGCTGGCATCAACAAGCCATATGCAGGTAAGACAACAGCTATTCCGAAGGAAAGATACTCAGACTTCTTCCCAGATATCGATACAACAGATTGGGGTAAGAGAGAAACTATCTATACATCCGGCGGTAATGCTTGGATCATGCAGAGAGACGGATCACTCGAAAGAAGATCACAGGTTACACTTTACAGAGATAATGCGACATCTGACCTCCTCCAGGAGAACAACATGAGAACACTCTCACGTCTTATCTACCTCCTCCAGGAAAAGATCGATTCTTATCTCCTCGAATACAATTCAGATTCTGTACTTAAGACCCTCTCAGATGAAGTAAACAACATGTTCTCCAACTGGGTAGGTGACTATGTAGATGATCTTAATATTGTTTTCACAAGAGATCAGAACATCGACGGTGCTGATATCCTCGTATGCGATGTAAAGGTAACATTCCGTGGACTCATCCTCAGAGTACCGATCATCGTTAACGTGAACTCACGTGCATAATAATTAAAGAAAGGAGAAAAAGTTATGGCTATAACCTATCAAAGTGGTATTAGAGAGTATAACGGAGACTTATCTCAGTACACTGGTATGTTAGGTGGTCTTACACCTGATATCCATACTCTCAGATCCCTTAATCCAGAGACAACAAACAGAGTTATCTGTGTAATGTATCGCGGACCTTTCTTCCTTATGCATTACCTTTCACCAAGAAATGCATACGATCCAAGATCTTTATTCGGTACTTATAAGAAGATTCTTGAGTACTATAATATGGGTATCACATGTAATATCGGTGATGCTACTCTTGCTTCAACACAGCTTCAGGGTGGTTTCGCTGGTAGAACAATCCCGATCCCAACAACACAGAATGCTCAGCAGGGCCAGACTCTCACCATAGCAGTTCCAGAACTTGTTGGTAGACCGATGGCTAACGTTCACAATACATGGATCGATGGTATCGCTGACCAGATCACTGGTTTGACAACATACCACGGCCTTGTTGCTGGTTCAGTTGACGAAAGCAACGTACCACACAGAATCTTTGCTCCTAACGAGAATGAATCTGACGTTGCTCTTGAACCATCTCCTGCTTGGGAAGTTGCTGAATTCCTCGTTATCGCACTTGACCGTTCAGGTGCACGAGTTGAAGGTGCAGTTGCTGCTCTTGGCTGTACTCCAGCTGCAAAGATCGGTAATGATATCTTCAATTCAAATAACCAGGGCCAGTCACAGCTCCAGCAGCTCCAGATCACATTCAACTGCCAGTTCGTACAGTCTGCTTACATTAACGACCTTGCGTCAAGATACGTTAAGCAGTTCGCTGTATTCGGCAACTCACTCAACTACAATCCAGGTGCTGGTGATGCATTCTTCAAGGAAGCTACATCTACTAAGATCGACCACTCAATGTTCAATAATGGTGAAAGACCATATCTTGACGCTGTTCAGTCTGGTCTCGGTAACGCTCCTGTTATGTATGCTAATCCACGTGCTCTTGAACGTGAAGCTGTTAAGCCACACGCTGTGGAAGTTGCAGATCACTCAAGAATCTGGACAGACAACAACAATTACAAGGATATTTCAAATCCATACGAGGGTGTTCCGAACATCTAATATTGGTAAAGTTCTCAAACTTGAAATACCTCCAAAGAAAAAAGAATTCATGTCCGGGGCTTCATGCCCCGGATATGTTTTCTTTTTATATTAAACAGAAGATTTCGTAAATGTCAAATCGTTCATAAACGAGTTTGGTTGCTACATACCTTAGACCCTTATAATCAAAGAATCCAACACCAACATTTTGTAACTTTTTATCTGTTTTTGTTGCCAACTTCTTACTCAGGATCACTCCTTTATCTAAGATAGTTGGCTTCTTTGCGGATGAAACAGTTTCTCGTTCATAATACTGATATGACGTTTCTTTTGCTAAATTAATAAGAGCTGAATCATTGATTGTATCTAATAATTTCCAATCAAATTCATCAGAAAATTCATTTTCAAGAGTTAAATCTTTGATATGAATATAATACTTATAGTTTTTCGGCAAATGAGACTTAATAAGTTCATCACCTAATAGTGCTTTTGCCATTAAATATTCCTCCTTATGGTTTGACTAATAAACTTGAGAATGCTGAGACATATCCATTTATAGTAAACGGTAATGGCTCTTTATTTTTAGTAGTCATTATACCACATCTCATCTGAGAATAGATGACTGTATCATCGTAAGAATCTTCATCTTCAATTTTTCCATCTTCATCAAATTCATATCGATTAATTTTATTATACATTACATATGGATTCGCTTCATCTGAATCTTTTAGCTCCATATCTAATACATTTCCTAATTCTAAAGCATCAATTAGCTCAACTAATGCTTTCATAATCGGAAGTTCATCAGTATGAGTGATTGTATCACCAAATACTTCAACCATTGACAGTTCAGAACATAAAATATTACCGACGACTTCTAATAATTCAAAGGAAGTTGGAATACTATACCTATTTTTGGTTGTATTATCTGCAATAATATAATATTCTAAGTTTGAAGATTCCAAATGTTCTACAATATCATCCGGAAGTTCATCTAATGGTTTCGCAATTACGAATTCATATGCATTTTTATCAAAATGAGTCTCAATAAACTTACACATTATCGCATAATTCGGAGTTGTGACTGATATTTCATTTGAAGTGTGACCCGGAGTATTGAATGTAAGTGTGTAAATTATTGGGTTTTTGTCATTTTCCATGATTTTACCTCCATAATTACCATTTGTGCAATAAAAGCGGTTAATTCGAGATTGCTGAGCTTATATTGGCCATTTCTACCAAATGGGTTATAATAATATTCCGGCAATTTATTTTGTAAATATTGCTTTTGGAACCGAGAAATGTATTTTAACACATTTTCGTCATAATTTTCAATATATCCGAAAACTTTCTTCAAATATACATCAAAACCCATTGTATGCATCTGTACTAATTCTTCAGGAATGTTCTTATAATCAATATAATTGTTTTTTATATCATTTTTATAGAACATTTCTATACCTTTATATCTAATATAAGCATTCCAATCATTTTTCTTACGAAAATTGACATTTTCTATATTTGATATAATGCGTCTGTTTGTATTCAATATACAAGCATCAGAATGTAATGATAAAATCTCATCCTGAGTCAGATTATTTGTTTCTATAAACTTTTTTCGCATATTGCGGATTCCAGCCAATAAGTTTTCAGAAAACATTTTATCATCTCTTTGAAGTTTTCCCATTTTTACAGTTCTTTTCTCTTTTGGCATGAGTTTAAGCTCATTTATCATTTCTTGTGGTAATAAACCATCGTGTTCACAAACTGAAACTGAAGCTGCTTCCATGTCATATTCTTGTATGTGAGAATGGAATGTAAATTGGATGGATTCATTAGTCCATAACATTTTATCATGCATTTTTTAAACCTCCATGTATTAACACTTTCGTGTTTATTCAAATAAATAATATACTTATGTAAAGGAGAATTTAAATTATGAATAATTCAACATTTAATGATCCATTAGATGAGCTTATCAACAAGCATAAAGCTGCTAATGGTGAAACAGTTGAGATTCCTCTCGAACCAGAAACTCCAGTTGCTGAACCAGCTGCTGAGGAACCAAACAACAGTGTTCAGGATATTGATTTTGGCGACAATGATATGGAAGCTGAAATTGCTGCAGAAGATGCTGCTCGTGAACAGGCTCGTCGTGAACAGTATGAAGCTATGAAGGCTGCTCGTGAAGAGAATAATCCAAAGTTGGCAGCTATGCCTCCTCAGCCTTACGACGAAAAGATCCAGGGTGACGAAGTTGATTTCCAGGGTGATAAGCTTGGAATCGTAACAGGCATGGTCAACAGAGTTGTTGCCAAGTATAAGCTCTTCACAGGTGGAATCCCAGCTATTAAGCGTATGCAGGTAATGGGTGAATTACTTGATCTTTATCACAACTTTGGCGATACAATTTCGCCTGAATTTGAAGCTCTCATCATCGATAACTGGGAAATGGAAAATGGTCAGTCAGGTCGTGAATTCATCAATTCAGGATCAAATCTTCCAACAGAATCTGTTGCTAATACTGAAACAAAGGCAGAAAAGGAAGCTGAAGAGATTCCTGTTGCTGAACCAACTACAACAATCAATGTCAATGTTCCAAAGGGTGTTAGTGAAGTAACTGTTAACGTTGATGGTGAAACAGTTCAGGAACTCACAACTACAAGAACACTTGATATCATCGTAAATGAAGTATCTGAAAAGGATCTTCAGGTTTCAACAATCATCGAAAATTCACAGATCGAAGGCATCATCAAGCCATATGAATCAGGTCTTAATGATGTACCGATCACTCTCCCATTATCAGCATATCGCGCTGTAATGAGACCTATCTCATGGATGGACTTCATTAAGCTCGTATCACCTACAGCTGGTACTCATGCTGATAACGAACTCAGACAGTGGAGCGTTATTTACAAGCACCTCAAAAACCCTTCAATCGGACCGTTCAAGTCATTCGAAGACTTCCTCAAGCACACTAAGTATGCAGATAGAGAACTTCTCATGTGGGGATTACTCGTTGCTACTGCAGATGATGAAGAAACTCTTGCACTTACATGTCCGAACCCTAAGTGCCGCGCAAGTATCACAATGAAATATCGTCCTCGTGATATCATTCATCTCGATAAGGAACTTATTCCTGCAAAATATCAAGATGTACACGAAGCACCGGCTGGTTCACCTTTAGCTATTCAGCTTCATGATGAACTTGCTAACAATCTTAAGCGTTACAGATTACCTGATACAGGTATCATCGTTGATATTAAGGAACCTTCCGCATATGACTTTATCAACAAGAAGCTTCCACTTATTGATTCTCTCTATAAGAGATTCAAGCCAGAATCAGATCTTCATGATCTTGACTATGAAGATCCAACAATGGCTGAATTCGACTTCTTATCAGCTAATGCACTCTACATCGAAGCTATGTCTGTTGTAGTACCTAATAAGGATCCAAATAAAGATCCACTTCAGTATCGTTATACAAACTGGGAAGATATTGAAAATATCCTTACAACAGCACTTTCAACAGATGACTCTGCTGCATTACTTAAGATCATCCAGAATTCAAAGACTTCTACATCACCAGTATCCTTCCGAATCAATAATATTAATTGTCCTCGCTGCAACCATCACGAAGACTATATTAATATTAATAACATAGGAAATACTTTGCTTTTCCAGGTATCTCGGAGGCTGGACAATATTCAAATAAACTGGAAAGAGATGCAGTTGAAATAATCAACATTGCCTCTTTACTTGGCAAAATCATTCCACTGAGTTTAATGTTACAAATGCCGCTGTCATTTGTACATAGACTCCGAGATCTTCGTATAAAACAGCAAAATGAAGAACGCGAGAGAATGCAGCAAAATAAAAATATGAATAATTTCCAGAATCAGAATCCATCAGCCCCGCCACCTATATATCCATTCGGGGCTGGATCTGATTTTATGGAAGATCTCGTAGATGAGCTCACATAAATTATTTTATAGCAAAAGGATGTGAGATCATGAACGATATGCAATTTAACGATTTCATATGTATCATAATACAATCGGAGGGTCTGGATTATTTAGTATCGAATTACATTGAAATTCGAGAGGAATTTTTCCAAAATAAATATGCTTGTTAATTCCAAAACTATATGCAAGGAGAGGTTGAAAAATGTTTAAACTTACTGGAACTCAAACAAAAGAGTTCTCGAAAATATATGAGCAAACAAAACTAATGCGCTCAACTACGGACATATTTTACAATAATATCAAAATGCTTCATTGTATGAAAACATTTTATGTCACCCAGGAAATATATAATGATTTATACGATGGATTATTAGCTGATATTGAGCTTGTTTCTTCACCGATTGATGCAATCATCCCGAATATGACAGAATTTCCACTCGATGAGAATGGTAATCAGATTATTCCGGAAGATTATCAAGTATGTGTGTTAAATGATGTGGTTCCGGAATATGAAAGAATCCAGAAACGTGTTACTGTTGATGATATCAAGAATAACACAGAACCATCACATCCTCTGCACATGGCTGTTGTCGAGAATCCTGATAATATCTTAAAGATTCTCAACGATGTATACAGATTCTGGCTTATTAGAAGATATTTCGTTCAGATCGAAATGCTTCATATGAATCAGATATCTTTGATGACTCCGATAATCGAATATATTGTTGAGAATATCACAATTGACGATCTCAAAGCAAATCTCACATCAAAGAGAATCAATATGGAAAAGGTTGTTCCACGTATCAAAGAAACAATCTTTCTCCCTGATCTTGGTAGGATTAAATCATTCTATCATACAGAGAATCCATTATTCGATATATTTGATGCTGAGAATCTCATTCAGAGATTAATGTCAAATATAACTTTAACTTCGGATATGTATATTATTTCTGGGATATACCACCTTCTGACGTTTGCACTCAATGATTTTGCAAAGAACATTGATTCAATCGAAGAACAGAAGAAGGATGGAGCAGAGTGTCCTGATGTATCCCTCTCTAAGTGTGAGGAATATGTAATCAACGTACTCTCAAAATTATAAATTTTATGATGGAGGAAAATAGGAATGGCAAGTAAAAGTAATGCAAAACGAAACCTTGAAAAGAAGTTCAAGGGTGTTGTCGTTGAAAAGGACAAGGAAAAGAAAAGACCTTATAAAGCAACGACTCTGATGAACAATGTTAATGATATTGAGGAACGTGTTAAACAAGTTTCACGTTATTCAGTATTCGGACCATCTGCAATGACTTTCCCTGATAAGATCTCTACAGTTAGATCTATCATGGCTGCAAGACATATGTCACAGAGAGTTGTTTTGGCAAATCCAGAGTTCCCGATGGTATTCACTGGTGCAGAAAATGAATTCGGTGAACGTTCATCATGGAACATCAGAATTGGTAATGATGAAGAACGAAAGGCTGGAGATACTTTCGAATTTATGAAGTCTTTTAAGAAGTTCAAAAATAGTGAACATTCACCAGTTTGCTATATCTTCAGAAATACCAGAACAAACAAGTTCAAAGCGATAGTAGTCCGTCCAGCAGTAAACCTTATTGAGAAATATGGTTTTGTTATGGATAATAACATCGAGAGAACCAATACAAAGATCGGTACCATCTTACCAGCCAACTTCAACGTGTCACAGTCATCATCATATGTTGATGATAACTATTGTGCAGGTCGAAATATAAGAATGGCACTGGCTGTATTACCAGAACTCACTGAAGATGCTGGTATTATCTCGGATTATGCTGCTGAAAAGATGAAATATCACTTTGTCGATAAAGTTGATGTTGAACTCAAAAAGGATGACTTCTTACTGAATAACTATGGATCATCCGACACTGATTATCAGGCATTCCCTAATATCGGTGAACAGATTAAGGATGGTATCATCTGTAGTATTCGTGAAAACTCATTCATTTCTTCAGTTGCTGAATCAAGAATTCCACATATTCTTGACAAGAATAAGTATTCTCATGGAACTGTTGTAGATATCGATATTTTCTCAAATGTTGATGTTGACAATGAACAGTTCAATTCATATAAGCAGCAGATCATTGACTATTATAATGAGATCTACTCATATATTCATCCAATTATCCAGGATCCATATCAGGATGATACAATCCTTATGGACATATATCAGAATGCTGAAAAGTATCTTAATGATTATCTCTGGACAACCAAAGAACACATCATTGATACATTCATCAGATTCTGGGTTGTACAGCTTAAGGATATCCGCGTTGGTCAGAAGTTCGTAGGAAGATTCGGTAACAAGTTTATCGTATCAGACATCGTTCCACGTGATCAGATGCCGAAAACTGATGATGGAAGACCAATTGATATGCTGGGTAATGGTTTGGCTATTAATAACAGAATCATTGCATTTGCGACATATGAACTGAAGATCACATTCCAGGCTGAAAGAGTTCATCAACATTTACTCGAGATGCAGAAACGTGGTGAATCCCGTGATAAAGCAATGGAATTATGTATCGAATTCCTCAATTGCTTCAACAAGGAAGAAGCCTCTGAAACAGCTCGTTTATATAGAGAAAACCCGGATGTAGTATACCGCGATGTCATTGAAAATGGTATCAAAGTAATGATTCCACCACTCGATGAAGTATGTGTGCGTGATGCTTTAATAGAAGCAGATGCTAAGTTCGAAAAGATCTTAAAACCATACAAGGTATATACAAAGCTTCGCCACAGATGGGTTGAACTCGAGGAAGAATATGAGATTGGTTATCAGTATACTTGGTGCCTTAAGCAGGAACCTTCAAAGGCATTATCTGCAATTGCTACAGGTAGAACAACATTGTTCGATTTACCGGTTAAGACAAAGCAGTACAATAAGCACTATAGAAAGTATTCAGATAATCCGGTAAGATTCGGTGAATACGATACACTTAACATGCTTGATGGTGTAGGCGTAAAAGAATTCGCTAAGATCACAACATATTTCCGCGGATCACAGTATGAAGAGAATTCGATTCTTATGTCTCAGCTCGAAGATAAGAAGATCGATCTCGGTAGGTATAATAAATTTCCACAGCTGGATAACCTCAAGGCTGTATTGAAGTTACTTGGTTATGTATTCAAGCCGGACGCTTATGGAATGAAGTCCATGGGTGCACCAATTGATGAAACTCAAGAAATTCTGATCAACAACGTCAAAATGGAGATCAGTATACCTGACCTGACATACTGTCTCCAGATGTATTCATACTATATGCAGTACGAAACATATCGTGACGGTGTAGTCGACATGGTCGATTTCATTGATAACATACTGAAGACAGATCTATTCCAGAAGTGTGTTCCGGATTGGTACGTTAAGCATGTAATCGAGATATTCCCTGAGGTATTACCTCTCCTTCAGCAGCTCAAAGAGTATTGCTGATAATATAGTACAGGAAAGGTCAGGGGGTTATTCCCCCTGACTATCTTGTATTTTTTTATTCTAAGAAAGGATATGATGATATGAGTAAAATCATTAAGATCGGTAATAGATTCTATGATTTTGGTACAAAAAATCGATCATTCTTGGAAACCGCCTATGAATTAAAATCATTAGGAATAAAGAATTTCTACTTCATGTTGGAAGTTAAATTACCACATACGAATGTCCAAGATTTGGACCCGTATAGTCCCAATCTAACCTATGAGCAAATAACAGCTATAGTCTTAGAATGTAAACAGAACCCTTGGTATTTTTTTCGTGAAGTAGCGCGTATTCCTGCGGGTGGTGCTCCTGTACCATTACCAACATTACTGCACCGATCGGCATGTGCTATGGTTTGGTGTTACATGCGTAATATCGACTTCATGGTATGTCAACCTCGTCAGACGTATAAAACTACATGGATTACATTATTGATTGAATATGCATTCATTTTCGAAGCAAGAAAAATGGTTATACCATTTATGCATCTTAATGAAGCAAAAGTATTGAAAAATACAGCAGACTTCCGTGATTATGTTACGGCACTACCGAACTATTTGAATCCATGGATGGAAGAATCAAAACTCCCAGGTGTTAAGTCAATACGTGATGATCGAGACGAACACAAAGTTCAGCTTAAAGTAGTTACATCTGCAGAATCTCCAGAAAAAGCTCGAGACAAGCTTAGAGGTGATACTATCTTCGTAGGATTCATCGATGAGTGGGAATACATTCCATACATCAATGAAGTTATCTCAGGTGGTGCTCCAGCTATGTCATCTGGTAGAACTATTTCCGAACAAACTGGTGGTAGAACGTGTGTTATGTATGCTTCAACACCGGGTGACTTGGAAACAAATACAGGTGTAGTTGCACAGCATATTATTGATATGACACCACACTTCCATGAAGGATTATATGATGCAACAGACAAGGAAATTAACTTGTTCTTGATCACAGCAACTCATCGTTTTGATGATGAAAACGGTACAAAGGTTGTTGATGAAGCCGCAGGTATCAATGTACCGATGAAAGAAATCGATATGGAAAATGCAACACAGAGTACTCGTGTTTATATCGAATTCAATTACAAGCAGCTCCGTAAAGATGATAAATGGTTGAGAAAGATGTATCTCGATGCACTCCAGTCGGGTGAATTAGCAGAGTATCGTCGTGGTATCTTATTGGATAGATTCCGCGGTGGTGATGCTGCATTATTCGATCAGAAAGACATCGATTACATTAAATCTATCGTACGTGAACCAGATAATCAGATTATCATCAAATATACAATCAATGAGAAAGTTCGTATTTTCCATCTCGATGTATACAAACATCCGATCAATCAGGGTGATTTATCAGTTGATGAAGCATACTTCGATATCTACATTCCATATTTAATTGGTATCGACGTATCATCTGGTGGTAACGGAGATAATACTGCAATTTGTGTTCTTCATCCATATACATTGCAAGTTGTTGCCGAATTACAATCACCATACATCGGTTTATTCGATTTAATGCGAATTATCACATATTTAGCTAAATTGATTCCATCTGGTGTATTCTGTGTGGAAACAAACTCTGTTGGTAAAGCCATCGTAGACTTCGTTCAGGAGACAAAACTCGAACATAGATTCTATCATGATCCAGAACTTGATATGGCTAAGAATGCCATCATGATGCAGAAAGATGCTGCTAAGTTCTTAGAGGCAAAAGCTAATGCAAAACAGTATATTGGTACATATGTAACACCTAAGATTCGTGAAAACATGATTGACTTGTTGAAGTTACATGTTCATGATTATCGTCAGCTTATCAATACATATGGACTTGTTAAAGATATCACTTCATTGGTTAAAATCAAGGGTAAAGTACAAGCTGGATCAAATGCACATGATGACTTAGTTATGGCATATATGCATACACTGTATGTACTTTATTATGGATTTGATTTAACTCGATTTGGTATCGATAAAACACGCTGTGAGTTTAAGAAACCAGTTGAAGCAGTTAAAGAATATGAAAAAGAATTAGAAGAGAATACAATTGATAATATGAAGCCATATGATCAACCAACTATGTACGAAGGACAATTGTTAGATGAATTAACAAATAGATCCGATGTACCAATGATCTCAACAATGACTGGTACAGATGACTACGGTTATACAGCGGCGGATTATATGCGTAATTCCATTGAATATCAGCGTAGACCAGAACCTGGTGCTGAAGATATGGGATTATCATCTGCAGACTATTCTTTCTTAAGTTCAGTAAATACATTCTATTGATAAAATCAAAAAAAAAATTATACCCCGGGGAAACCCGGGGTATCAAATAAAACAAAGTATATATTTTATCAGTATGCCGGCGCCGAGATGCGCCTAGTTAAAATCATATAAATTCAACACCCGATATCAGCTTGATTGCATCCTCTTTATCATTTACCGCACAGATGAATCCGGCCGGATGGATAAACGTACACAGAGCCTCCTGCTCTTCAGTAAAGTTGAAACATGCCTTGTTTGCGAGCACACCTGGCTTGCTTCTATCTGGTGCTACCTGGAGGTTCCAACCTCCACGCGCCGAAGGGAATATTGCACCCTTAATGTTCTCTGAGATGAAGTCACCCCATGGCAGGAACTTGTCGAGGATTATCACTCCGTCGATTGCTTCTTCTTCAGCCTTTCTTACTTCTAATTCGGCATTAGCCTTCGATCTAAGCTGGATAAGCAGTCTTCCGAGTATATCGCGACATGTATCAACAGCTTCGCGGAATGCGCTATCCATCGTGCGATCCAGCTCATCCCATGTCGGAACAAAGGAGTTACATATAACCGCAAAATATGACTGTGCGATCGATTCCGAGCTATACCCATTATCATGGGCTTCAATCGGTTTAGCGATTGTATCTGTGAAGCCTGGGAAGAGATCCTCCAGCGATCTGCCGTCTACCTTGATAGCTCTCGCTACCTTACCGAAGGCAGCCATCGGGCAGCCATCTTCATAGAATTCAGCGGAATCCTTGCCATGATGATCGAATTCACCATATCCTATGTCAAATACGAGGTTTGTGCCAGTCTTGAGTTCATCAGAAATCTTGAACACGCGGTTAACCGTGCCCTTGAAACCGAAGAACTCTAAAAGAGCCACGGTGCATACATCATCTGCATGGAATTTGCCTCCATGTGTGAAACATTCTGAAAGTTCTGAAAGGCAAACGTCTACACCATTAATTGTAATTGTTCTCATGCTCATAATCAAATTCCTTCTATAATTAAATAAATTAAAAATGGTTTATGATTTTTATTATCTGCGGGATAAGTCCCTGCGATATAAAACTGCTTCAAGTAAATCAGCTGCATCTGCTGCAGACATTGGTATTTCTGATGATCTGTATATTTCAACATATTTTCTTCTGTCATTAGCATCATGCTCTGTGATGATTACGAAAGGTACATCATGTTCATCCATACGGATTTCAACTTTATGACCTAATCCATCGATCTGATTCCAGTATTTTTTGGGCTCCATTTCTTCTGTGGAAAATAGCCACTTTGTTGGTTTAATAGTTATTCTAATTTCTTCACTCATATATGAGTTCCTCCTGTTATATAATTATAAATTAAATATTGATACAAAGATAGAAGTATTTCAGATGATTGAAAGATATAAAAGTAAAGGGGGATTATAATGGACTCTCAAAAGTTTGGAGGAATGAGAAACCATAAAACATGTTCGATTACAAACATCCATGTTCGTTATGAAAGGAGGTGATCTCGATTGAAAGATCAAAGAGTATCTGAAAATACTTCTACTTTATATCGTATTAATAATATACATATGAAAGCATAAAAAAATAGAACATGATAAAGAAGCCCCTCAGAGAGGGGCTCAATTATCTTTAGGAAAATAGGTTTGGAAAATTACTCATCATGGTGATCACCACTCACCATGTCAAGTAAAGATATTATAAAAACTGGAGTATCTTTATAATATTACTTATTCAGTTACCCCAGTTCTTATTATTAATATTAATCTTCCTCTGGCGGAGGATTTAAGCTGATTTTGCATGGTTCATATTCATTCTTAGGTGAGATGATCTGACAACGTGGATCATCGGCATGCTTATCCATAAGCTCATTGAGATATTCACAGAGTGTGATTGATACCTCCATAAGTGCTGAATGTATATCGATGAAAAACTGTTCAACATCATCTGGCTTATCTTTCTGCATGATTTCATCCAAGTAATATAATTTTCCGCTGAATGCATGTCCTACGCCTATAATTGTTGATGGGGACTGTCTTAACAATTTAGTGTCAACCAGGTTAGAGATGAAACCTTCATCGAGATTTAAGTTTCCGCGGAATTCAGCATGAAGTGTGTCGAATGTTGGTGTCACTGCCGGCTTAGTTGGCTGAATTCTCCAGTGAAGGATTTTCTTTTCTTTACCACCAGATACAAATAAATCATCATCATCTGCATCTATATCTTTTCTGATATACTCAAAATGAGTATCGAAAAGCATCGGAATTGTGACTTCACCGGATGGGTCGATGTAATCGATTGCGATTGTCTTGTCCATGTAACGTGAGTCTGCACAACATTTGAGTTTGAACCCGAGTTTTTCATTCTTGAGTTCCCAAATGTGAGACTGTCTGTCTTCAACCTCTGCAAGAAGACAGAGGTCGATGTACTTTCTGAGTTCGAACACATTGGTTAGCATTCCTTTTGCTGTTACTTTAAGCATAATATTACTCCTTTAAAATAATTTATTTAACATGATTAGATCATGTTATTGACACGGATTTTCTGAAGAATACTCTGTTCCATTTTAATTACTTCTTCATTCTGTTTCTTATATCCATCCTGGATCTGATTTGCCTTTTCATCATGAGTCAATGTTACAGAATTCAAAGCCATCAGATACGATTGCATGTTAATAGCAACCTGCTTGTTGATACCGTTATTATTCTTATTAACATCTTCCATGAGCTTATTGATATCATATGATTCACCTTTACGGAATAGATCATATCGAGCATGTGCATTCTCCTGAGTCCAGTCGAATGATACTGGATTATCAAATTTATCAAGTAATCCAACATATTCATTCTTTTTCTTATTATATTTTTGAGGTGTATATCTATTATAAATCGTATTATTACTCTGAATGACTGCACTAATCGGAGTGAATTGACCTTTCTTGTGAGCATCAACATAATAATCTTCTTCCGCTGTAGACATAACACCATATGGAACAGATACGAGTTCGGAATTTGAATAATCGCGAATAATGAAGTTTTTCTTGCTCCTATCAACAAGCTCAACATCACCAGATACAACACCCTGAAGGATATTTGGATCTTTAACCTGAGTTTTGAAGTCTAAGAATAACTTCGGAATCTGACAGAATGAGAATTTGATCTGTCCCGCATTAAATGCTGCAATCGCTTCTTCTTTTGTCATCCATGGATAATCATGTTCCAATGAATAATCAATTGCAGTTAATATAGTATTCATCGCATTCTGGAAATCAATCTGATTATAATATGCGACTCTTAACTTACTCAACTTTTCGAGTATTAACTTTTCTTCTGCAGATGAATAGATCTCTTCCTGAGTCATATTGTATGGAGTATTCGGATCTCTACGAACAAAAGATGTTTCCACGTCAGCATATATTTTTTGCTTTTGTTCCTCCGTAAGCTCGATATACATTACATCTTCACGATGTGCTTTACGAGCTTTCTGCTTCATCTTTTCTCGTAACATTTCCTGGTGTTTCTGTTTGATATAGTCCGATTCTTCATCATCGATTGCAGTACCAAACATTTCGATTTCTCGTTCGCGTTTTCTCATTTCCAGTTCAACCATTAACTGATCATTGAGAAATAGCTCAACACCTTCATCCATCTGATCCAACATTTTATCTAATTCTTCTATTGGATACAGATATTTGCTTTCTTTTTCATCCATGTAAACTACCTACCTTTCGTTGTATATATTATATTTGTTCTGGAAATATCATTTATTAATCATTTCTACATGTTTCCTACAATATAAGAATATACATATACAAGAAATAAAAAAATAGTAAATACAGTTGGACGGGGTTTCCCCCGTCCGCATGTACTATGAAGGAAATAGGAAGAAAAATGCTATTTGAAAATATCAACAGATAATTTTCGGGAATAGTTTGATATCTGGTTTAACGCCCGGGAAATATGGAATCATATTTCGGCGTTTTCTACCCCAGTTCTCAATTGAACGGGCCTGCTTAACATGATCACAGATATCAACATACCATGTTTCTTTACCACGATCACGAAGTCGACCAATAATTTGTTCATTAATTATTGGTGATGAATATTGGTCAAAATTGATAACCGCAGCAAGATTCTGTACGTCTACACCAGTACCCATACTCATTGATGTAGCGAGTATTAAATCACATTCCATTGCATCTTTTCTTGCAGTTAATGACATTGAACCATCTACTCCGGAATA
>JAEEGL012717262.1_pt1 | contig 46434 bp, 43 predicted proteins | sample 9134231 | NCBI WGS metagenome assembly JAEEGL01 (sample SAMN16246548, study PRJNA631951) | gut metagenome | biome: gut microbiome; feature: rumen; material: fiber-attached | host: Bos | place: Iran: Karaj | collected 2018-10
AAAGTCCTTACTCCCTCAAAAAAACACCTCATTCACTTAATCGCTGCATGCCAAATTCACTGCCTTTTTTACCCCTGAAAACGTCAAACGCCCGACAGAATTTTCACTCTGTCGGGCGTAAGTTTTATGTGTTATTAAGGCATTTTTACCGTTTTTCCCTCAAAATCGGGCTGTTTTTGGGCTAAAACCCGCTTTTCAGGGGCTAAAACTGGTCTTTAATTATGCCTGCTTCTCACGTATAGCTGCCTGTGCGGAATTCTGAACTTTTAGGAGTTTTTTATTCTGTCTTTTCATCAATAGTAAAATCATCTCGATTGTTTTTGTGACGAGTGTAACAACAACTGTATCAAGGCGTATTGTGTCGTTTGTGATCTCCAAAGGAACTGAGTTAAAAAATCGACTGCTGGTTACATATAGCTGTTGGTTTGGAATACTTATTTCCTTGGCAATTGAGATTTAGTTTCGCTGATTTTCTGATGCATCTCAAAGGAAACGGTGCCTTTCCTCTTCTGATCAAATGAGCATGTAAGGCATAAAACAGGAATTTCTATTTTACAAAAGTGCCGCTTACGGCAAGAAAAGTGAACAAGTTCCTTTGCATACTTGACAAATCATGCAATTTCAGGTACATCAGGTTTTCCTCCGTATCACAGAATCACTTCGACTCGGATGTCCTCCCATTTTTTTTGCGACTGACCATAACCACAGCTGTGACGAAATGCCTTTGCGCGTTCATGATCTATTACGAAGCTGAAGTACATAAAATGACTGTCTGCTGCAGGCAGTTGTTGGATTGGAATTCTTGTTTTTCTGTCGTTTGCTTCCTGAATATCATTGCTGAGCTTTCTGAGTGACAGCAACGAATCCCTATGTAACGGAAGAGGGAACCGATTTCCGGTTCCCTCCTTACTTATATTCACGACTGCTTTTCCAGATCTGCCCTCGCATTCCATATTCATTTGAGTTATCAGATCATCGTCCGGTTCCAGCTTCAGATACCAGGTGAAATGCGTTTTGTCCTCCGGTACGACTCTGTAAACCAGTTTTTTCATTATCTCCTTCATAGATTTCTTTCTGTCGGCAATTTCATAAAGTTTTTCTTTCAGACCGATCCAGTCAAATCCTTCATCATCTTCGTCGTCAGCGCCGTTTTGAATACTTGTGCATTTTTCCTCAAGACGAACCAGCTCGGAATCGATCCTCGCCTTTTCAGTTAAGAACTCTTCTTTGCCGATTTCTTTTTCGCTTCTCATATTCAGAAGATTCTGGCGCTTGACTTTCAGCTTATCTATCTCGGAGATAATATTAGGTAAAGACGTTACTCCCCCGCTTGTCGATCCGGCTCTGTAGGAATCCCTTATCAGATTAAACGCAAGTTCGACGGCTCCTTTTCTGTCTCCCCACAGTTCTTCGAGAATCATTGATGCCATCATGTCAAGTTTCCAATCGGGAATAGTCGGCTGATCGCAATAACCAGTTGCGTCTTCACCGATTTCTTTCCTTGCTGCGGCAGTGCCATTATTAATTTGGTTGTAACATCTGTAACCATATGTCATAGATGTTTTGTTTTTATGCCAGAATTCTCTTTTAAAATGGTAACCGCACTTGCAAACCATTTTACTTGCCCACAAATCAGAGGGCTTGAAAACTCCATGTTTCTTATTTCCATCTTTTTGAGTCCCGATTCGACTTCGACGAATCAGATCGGCTTTTCTCCAGTCTTCTTCAGAAATGATAGGTTCAAAATCAGCTTTCACGTACATATATGACGTTGTATCCCGGTTGAATACACGCTTCTGCTCCAGATAGTTGTTGCTGAAGGATTTTCCGTAAGCCTGATACCCCATATAAGTCGGATTGATTATAATTCTGTTTATTATCCCTGTTTGCCACTTGACAAGCCCTGAAGCGTTTTTCCGTCCCAGTTTCTCCATCTCCCTGCTTATCCTCTGGCACCCCATTTCTTCATAAATATACATATGAAAGATCATGCGTACGGTCTCAGCCTGCTCTTTATTGATTACATAGGTATCGCCTTCGCGGTTGTAACCGAGTATGTTGCCATTACCGTAGACCGTTCGCTTTTCACGGCTTATCATCTGACCTGCCTTCACGCGCTCGGAAACCTTCCGGCTCTCCTCCTGTGCAAGCGTTGCCATGATTGTAAGCCGGAGTTCGCCGTCTCCGTCCATTGTCCAGATGTTGTCCTCGACAAAGAATACCTCGATTCCGATGTTTTTCAGTTCTCGTGTCGTTACCAGGGTATCAACTGTATTTCGGGCAAACCTGCAGACTTCGCGAGTAACTATCAGATCAAACTTTCCCTTTCTGGCATCTTCGATCATTCTGAGGAAAGCCGGTCGTTTTTTCGCCTGTGTTCCGGTAATTCCTTCATCGATATATTTTTCGACAACCGTCCAGTTGGGATGGTGTTTGGCCTGATCGTCATACCACTGAATCTGATTCTCAAGAGCGCTTAACTGCGCTTCATGTTCAGTTGACACTCTTCCGTAGAAGACCATCTTGCGAGGTCTGTTCCGATCCAGCAGATTGAACGGATTGCCTATTGTCTGATTAGTTCCGATTCCGAATGTGAAAGCCATTTTTATATCCTCCTTATTATGCCGCGTTCTTTTTGGATCGCATCTCTTTTATTTTCTCAATTGCCGCGTTCGCGGTCTGTTCGTTAATATCGCCCTTTTCGAAGAGCATCTTTATTAGCATCCATGCCGCATCAATATCGCTGATTGATAATTCCTTCATTCTTACATTCTCCTTGCCTTGCGATTGCGGGTCTGAATGCAATCACAAGAATAAACATTTTTTCTCACAAGTCCAGAGACAATCCCCATATTTTTCACATTATTCGAACTTCTTGTTTACTCCCGTTGCCTCATAGCCTTCACGGGCAATTATCATTGCGTTTACCACAAGATCCAGTGCCCTGTCGGATATGAGATACGGATCTGAAAGGTCAAAAAGATTGATATGAGTTGTTCCTTCATAGATATCCTGCGCCATTGTCAGAAGAGCATACCCGTAAGCGGTAAGCCCATGACGGTCGATCTCTTTGAAAAAGATCCGTTTTTCTCTGAATGCTTTCTTCGCCCGCTGCCACGTATCTTTGCTTGCCGCCAGCAGATATGCCGCTCCCAGAAAGCGGTTGCCGTACTTGTACGGCGAACTTATTAGATACGTCTTGTAAATGGTTGCGTGAGTCAGATTCTTGTAATTCATCCTTTGTCCCTTTCCAGTCTTCAGTCGATTATTCCGAGGCTTGTTTTTGCGGCTTCTTCAATTCTCTGAAGCGTTGTCCCGTCAACCCTTCCGAGGAACTGTCTCAGCCTTGCCTTATCCAGCGTTCTGATCTGCTCCAGCATTATTACCGAATCTTTTATAAGGCCTCCGGTCGAAGCGTTCACCAGAACATGAGTCGGTCTTCTTTTTTTGTTCGTGCGGCTGGTTATCGCGGCCACAACCGTAGGACCGTTGCGGTTTCCGATATCATTCTGGATGATCACCACCGGGCGGATTCCTCCTACCTCGTGTCCGACAACCGGATTGAGATCGGCGAAATAGACATCGCCTTTGAATACATTATCAACGTGATAGGTATTATCCGTTGATTCCACTTTTACGATTTTCTTCTCGCAGGTCGGACAAACCTGGATTCCTTCCGGAATGACCTCACCGCAAACTACGCATTTCTCACTTTCACTCATAATTCTTTCTCCTTCTCAATTTAATTGATAAGTACCGGGACGGCTCCGGCGAACCGTCGCCGTCCCTTGTCGTTTTGCTTGTGCATCGTATTTTTCTTCAGCACCCCGATGCAGGGCTTTCAGCAGACGTACGGTTGCGAACCGTTCTCATAGGACTTTCACCTCCCCCGGGTACTCCGCGGGCCGCGCCGGCTTAACCGGCTACGGAAGTATCATTGTCACTGTTATCTGTCATCGCTCTTCCGGAGAGCTGCTCCGGAATTTACCCAACGAGCAAAGTCCCGTCTGAGGGGACTTGCTTTGATCGGTTGCTTGCCCGGTTCTGCCAGGCGATAACGGCAACGTATCTGCTGAAGGAATTATTCAGTTGTTCAAGGTCCGAGCGGGAGGGGAAGAAGTATCAACCCCTCTCACTAATAGTTTGGAGAAAAAAATCCGTTTTGAGCGAACCTCACGTCAAAAAAATGATTTTTAAAGCAAAAAGTCTATTAAGCTCTTGCCAAGCACCCTGCAAGCTGAACATATTTACCTGTCAAGCGCTGTTTTGTTGACATAGCGCATTAAAACTCAGCATACTGAAAAAAGAGGTTCCATGGAACCGAAATTTTCAGTATATCACTTAACATAATCAATATCCCACAAAAGCAGTATGCTCATCATCCCGAGAAAAAAGCTGAAAACCGGAAAACCTTCTGTAAACTCTTAGTTTGAAGCAGTAAAAAAGACCGGAATTTCCTCTCTGCCTCTTGACAAACGAGGTAATTGGTGCTAAAATAAAGTGCAGTTAAAAATTACACTTATCTCGGAGGACAGAATGGAGTACATCAAAAGAGATCTGGAGAGAAAGTTTCTCCACATGAGTGAGTCATTCAAGGCCGTGATGGTTGTAGGCGCAAGGCAGGTCGGCAAGTCCACCATGCTGAGGCATCTCGCAGAAGGTCAGAACAGGACATACGTTTCAATGGACGATACTCAGCTTCGCTCGCTTGCCCAGGCGGAGCCGAGACTCTTTCTGCAAACATACCGTCCGCCTATTCTGATCGATGAAGTTCAGAAGGCGCCCGAGCTTTTCGAAGAAATAAAGATCATATGCGACTCGAGCGACGAACGCGGACAGTTCTGGCTGACGGGATCTCAGAGCAAGAAGCTTGTGAAGGGTGCGGGCGATTCACTCGCCGGACGTCTGTGCGTCCTGAAGATGTACAGCCTTTCCGCAAGAGAGAAACTGGGTATCAGTCCGGATGAAGATCTGGATTTCTCACTCCCGTCGCTTCTTTCAAGGAAACGGCTGTTTCCCTCCAACAATATTCTGACCACGTTTGACAACATCTGGCGCGGCGGTCTTCCAGACGTTCAGGGAAAAGACGAGGAGCAGCTCGGAGAATATTATAACTCCTACATTGAAACATACCTTATGAGAGACGCTGTTGACGACTATGCCATTACAGACACCGAAGGATTCCGCAAGTTCTTAAGGGCCTGTGCCGCGTTTTCCGGCCAGCTTGTCAACTACAACGATCTGGGTCTGTCCGCCGGTGTATCCGGCGTAACAGCAAAAGAGTGGGTCAAAGTGCTGCAGTCAATGGGCATCGTCTTCTTACTGGAACCGTATTCGTCAAACGAACTCAAACGTCTTGTTAAAACGCCGAAGCTGTATTTCTGCGACACCGGTTTCTGTGCATATCTTTCCTCGTGGACGACACGTGACGTCCTTATGAACGGAGCCGCAAGCGGACACTATTACGAAAACTACGTGATCGCCGAACTGCTCCGGCACTATGCATACGGCAGGAACAAGGTCAATCTGAATTTTTATCGAGACAGCAAAATGAAGGAGATCGACCTCATTATCGAGGAGGCGGGAATCCTGCATCCTGTCGAAATCAAAAAGTCCGCGTCGCCTGACAAGAGCGCTGTCAAATCGTTCCCGGTTCTGAAAGAGGGAGAACGCACGGTCGGAAACGGTGCGGTATTCTGCATGTCTGATGCTGTTCTTCCGATCACAGAAACGAATTACATTGTTCCGTCTAATATAATCTGACATCTTTTATACAGTATTCAATCGATCACCGCACACTGTTATATAATAAGCAATATTTGACTCAAATCCCGCGCCGCTTTCGCGACGCGGGAATTTAATCTTTACTTCTTAATGAGCATTTTCAGCTTTTTGATTATTGCCTGTTTCCTACAGTTAAGCGTCTTTTGGGGTACTCCCAGCTCTTCAGCAATTCTACGCTCGCTCTTATGATCATCATTTTTCAGAAAGAGTAAATCGACAAGTTCACGTTCTTCATATGAAAGAGCTTCAAGGGCATCATAGAGTTCGTTAATCAGAAGCTGCTCATGGTTGGGTTCGACGTATGCGTCCTCATCCGCAATAATTTCTGCTCTGGTGATTGGATCATCATCGTCATAATAGACCACTTCATCAAGATCCACGAAAACAGTGTGCTCATCAAAGGCTTTTTTTCCATTGTAGGCCTTCTTTTTCCTTTCACGGTCATACTCGAGATAATTCTCATACGTTGCTTCAACAACGCTTGTGAAAGTATCCTCTTCATCCTCGTTAAACTTGATGAAATACCTGTTTTTGTTCTCGGGATTGTTAACAAATTCTTTGAACTGTTTTCCTGTAAGTTCGATCCACTCCGGGTTTATTCCTTTGCATGCTGCGTCTTTCCAGACAAAATATCTTCTCTGTTTCATTTTTGTAATCTCCTTAAGTTTTGAATTTGGTTTTGATTTGTGTTTTCCGTTGAATTCAAAACCGGAGATTACGGGTATTCACCTATGTAGCAGAGCCACTTGTAAAACATAAAAGTCCTTTCTCAAGCGGATGCTTTTTGAAAGGACTTCAAACGCGGTACGAAGCAGTTACCGTGCATTCGGGCATAAAAAGAGCGCCGTATGAATCGGACGAGAACATACAGGTACACTTATAGCTATACCTATTTTGTTCTCAATCCGGCTTCGTACGGCGCTTGGTAGCTTTTCAGATGCAGCTTAAAGCTGCATTAACTGCTCCGCTTGCTCGGTTAAAAGTCGTATTGCCTTGTTATTTTCTTTTTTTCAGATTATCTTTTGTATCCCATTTTCTCGGTCAGATCGCCGAGACTCTTATCGTACTGGGCTTTAGATATGACTCCGCGTTCAAGAAATTTGTCAAGCACGTCTTTCTGTTTTTCATAAAGCCGTCTTTTCTTTTCTTCGTTTGACAGCGTAGGCCATATATTATCTTTTTCGTACTCCATTAGGTTCATCTCTTTATTTTCCTGTACTTCACAAGTTCGTATCTTTCCGAAGAAGGCTTTCTTTTCCGGAAATACGCAAGATTCAGGCTTTCGTTCAGTCCGCATTTGCGGCACTTCAGCTGTTGCGTTCCGTGTGTGTTTACGGTGACAGTCGCCATTCTGAAGCCGCACGACGGGCACTTTACGACTCTTGTCTCGTGTCTTTCAGCCTCCCTGCGGGAGCGGTGAATAAGGTATGTTTTCAGCGGATCCAGTTGTCCGCATCTGCGGTCGTACTCGATGTCCGAGTCATCGAAATCTCCCTCCTGAAGATCCTGTTTTATGAAGTCGTCGATAGGCTTGTATTCGATAAGTCCCATATCTCTGAGCCTTATTTCAAGAGCCTCCCTCGATACTCCCATTCCGTCCGCCATGCTCTGTATTATGATGTGCTCCTCGCTGCTGTACAGAGCGTCTCCGAACTTCGTAAATCCGACACCTCCTGCGAACCGTTCCATTGCCTTGCTTATGTTGAATCCCGGCATCAGGAGCGCTGCAGCAAGTCTGTCAGCCCGGTTCTCGAACAAGCTCATTCTTTCTTTCAGTGCAGTTATATCAAAGTCACTGATATTCTTCAACTCTCTCCGGTACCTTGCAACGGACATTTCCGGGCTCATTCTGTCAAGCAGATAATGAGATACTTCATGCGCCATTGTAAAGCGTTTGCGTCCGCTCAAGGTGGGGTTCAGGAGCTTTTCGGATATGATAACTGTCTTACGGGGAAAGACAATATCATAAGCCTTGCGACCTCTCACAACAGAAACAGCTGTTTCGCCGTCTCCAAGAAATCCTTCTACGTCTTTTTCTTTGAAAGTCTCATATCCGATTGTTAAACCGAGATACTCAGCGGCGAAGCCTTCAATATCCACGCAAAGTGAATTATTGGGATGTTCGGTGTAGAATCGGTCGATAAGAGATTCGCCGAGCTCATCGATCGCTATGTTTGATAAGTGCTGATACATTCATTATCTCCTCCGTTAGTGTGATTCGGAACGACGTACCAACCTGCGTCATCCCTGTAGATATATTTTTCCGCACTACCGATGAGAATCGTGTAGCGAATTCCTTCCAGTCCTTCTACAAGTGAGCGGTTTGTGTGAAGCACTTTATCGACCGTCCAGCTTTTACCGTCAGACCAGTATATTCTAAGCGGTTTTTCGGCTCCGCTTCTGGACATTCTGCAGTCCACAGTCACATATAGCTTATTCACCTTTTCAGATACCCTCACAGTTTTTTAATTACAAACTTCGCGATCCCTTGGATTCTCATACTGTCAAGCAGCAATTCTTTCCCAGGATATCTTTCCTCGTTTTCATAGGCGAGTCTCGCCTGGCCTTTTTTATTTGAGCCTTTATACCTTTTCAACGTATTTGCGCCTTCATCATCCATGGCGACGACAATGTCATTTTTTTCAGGGAACTGTATATTTTCTACCACAACAGTATCTCCTTCATCGATGCCGGCATCGACCATAGAGTCCCCTTTCGCTTTCAGTATGTACATATCTCCTTTTCCGAAAATAGACGAAGGGAGTCTTACATACTCAAGTATCTCGGCTTCCTCAAGCTGCGGATCGCCGCATTTTACCGCACCGCAGACAGGCGCTGTGCAGTTGCTGTCCGAAATCATGACAGTCCGCTCTGTATTTATATCTCCCGGGGTGTACCTTATCAGCCCTCGTTCGCTCATTTCCACAAGATATGCATGAACTGTGCTCTTGGAGAGATTGAGGTCATCGGCAATATATTTAATCGAAGGGCTTGTCCCCTCGTTCATCCAGCAGTATTCTATTGTTTTAACAATTTTCTTCATTATATCCTGGCTCTTGTGTCTCATAACTGCCTCCTGGCCTATCTCGAACGAACCGTTCGGTTTACAAATATTATACTGCGCTTTTTCCCGTTTGTCAATAGTTTTCATCAAAAATGGTGTCGCCTGTAAGCGACACCTATGAGGTAATCTACATATTGTGCATTTGAGAGTGCAATCTTTACAACATATAGTTGTCACCGAGGGATTGCTTCCTTGAAGTGCATTCAGGCATTAAAGTATTATGTCTTGACTTCCTACTTCTTTTAACTTCCCCTGTTTATATACTACTGCGATACCATGCTCTGCGTCAAATTTATACCTGCACATAATTGCCACTCGACAGTCTCTTTTAACAAAAATGCTCTCCGGTATAACATATTTGAAGATGTTTGTTATCTTGTCGGAACCTATCTCTCTCTTGTTCTTTTTCAAACAATACTGCTCGACCGTATCCTTTGATGATTCAATCAAATTACGGTTGGCTACAAATTCCTTAAGCGCTTCTTTTTGTTCTTCAATAATCTCTTCTCCAATGTAGCAATCATATACTACCTTTAGGTTGAAATCTCTTCCCCATATTCTTGTTTTAAACATCAAAGCCACCTCCATAATTTGATCCCAGCGCTTTTTTACATTCTGATACTCCACCGGAATGTCCAAAAAAGTCGTGAATATCCCTTGATATCATTTGACAGGTTTTTCGATCAATGCATTCATGCCAAGTCATATTGTGATTCCTCCTGTAATCTGCCACGTCACGCGCTGTCCAATCCGATCGGCCGTCTTTTTTTGCGTCAGCCCATTTTTGAGCACATTCCGTATCAGCTTTCTCAAAATTTCCAGTTATTCCATCTGATATATTGCTGTATCGATTCTCGGTCATGTCAATCTCTACTGTTTCTTCTGCACATTTATCAAAGTTCGGAATTGCGTCCTGATAATCTATGCCCTCGATATCATATTCCGATAATTTTTCTATGGCTTTTGAACCACTTTCTGTTTCTTGATTAGGCCGATAACAGGATTCACCTCTTATTCCTTCCCATGTTCCTCGATCTCCTCCAACGGGGGTTTGAGCCAAACGTTCTTTATATGAACTTTGATACCCTTCCTCCAAAACCTCTACATTCCCATTGGAATCAACATAGTATTTCCCGCCGTTTGAAGTAAATTCTGTTTCTGGTATTAATTCTCCATCCTTCTTAAACGGATTGCCCCTGTCGTCGGTTTCATATGAGTGACCATCTTTGATAAATGTTGATCTAGCCTCCAACTGTTGGCCACTCATGTTAGAAATGCCATTGTCAAATGATTCCGAATCGGCCAAGGATTCAATTTCAGATTCAGATTCAGATAACTCCTCAAAAAAGCTTTGCAAATCCTCAATTACACTAATTGGTATTTGACATTCCTCTATGCTGATAGCCACTTCCTGAGCTGCCTCGATAATCTCCGCAATTGCCTCAATCATGCGTTGTCAGCTCCTTTTTGATGTCTGAAAATTCTTCTGCCTTTAGAAGCGAAAGACCGCTAAAGACGGCAGCAAGATAAGCTGATGCAATCTTTAGCTCCTTCGGGGTTAATTGCCCACATTCTTTTGTTATTTCTTCTTGAATGCTCTTCAAATAACTCCCGTTCTTATCTTTTTTAACATTGAGGTTTAAGTTTGGATACAACAAATAAAACGATTTGGCTTTTTCATCTTCACGGATTGTGTGTCCCTTGAACATTTGGGCCATCATAGTCTTTATTTGTGCCGGAATATTCGTTCTTCCGATTAACTTCAAATCAACCTTGATGAACTCATTTGGTCTCAAAAGAACGTCGCGCACCATTGTCCTCGCGTCATCTTCATTTGCGAGAAGATTGATGTCATTAGCAACGATGTATGGCTTCTTTTCGTTATCGGAGAATTCGTAAACTTTACACAATACCGGCTCAATCCAATCGTTTTGATATACTGCAGCGACTCCAAGTTCAAGTTTGGCCAACTCTTCAATCTGTTCGTCATCTAACCCTGCAGCTTTGCCGGCCAGCTCGCGATCAGATAAATCCGGAAGTCTATGGATGATCTTAGTATTAGTATTTCGTATTATTGCCATATCGAGCAAGCCCGGAGCTTGATCTGCTATTATAAAGCCTTCACCAAATGCTCTCAGCTCAGCGATTGAATTTGTGAGCATTTCCACCGATTTTCCCAGTAAGTTTGCGCCCTCGCTGGTTTGTTCAGTAGAAGTCCTCTTTAATACATTGTGAGCTTCTTCCAATACCGTAATGTGCTTAAGGAACTTGTTGTCCGGACTGTTGTTGGATAGTCTGTATTCCTGCAACTTCATTACCAAAAGTCCCATGATCAATGATCTTGTTTCGGTTGATCCTACTCGGCTTAAATCGACAATGACCTTTGAATCAAAGAGCTCGTTATCTGATATTTCATTCGCAGAGAATATTTGTCCGTTTATCCCATTTGTAAGAGATCGTATCCTTGTAACAAGAGCGCCTGTATAGTCACTCTTATTCTCGGCAGAATAGTCACTGCTATGCAGTACTTGTCTTATCTGGTATAAGACATCTGTAAATGTGGGGAAAAGTGTGGCTTCAAAACGATTCTCAGACAATCTCATATCCCAGCCTGCCGATTCATATGCTTTAATGACAGCATCTTTAAGAAGGGCCGGCATTGCGGCATACATCGGCCAGCATACATTAAACAGTTCCACCAAACGGTCAATATGCTCATTGACAGAAATATTATCAGGAAATGAGAACGGATTAATCCTTAGAAGATCTGTTATCTTAGGATTGGTTCCATATACTTTTACATCTTCATCGCCGCCGAAAACACTTTTGTACTCGCCTTTTGCAGGTTCGATAACAAGAAAAGGTACTTTTGCTTTTTTCAGAATTTGAAAGACTGTATTAGTCTTTCCTGATCCTGTTGAACCTGTGATAAAAACATGAGATGCAAGACTCTTTTTATCCAGAGATACCGGCGTATTATCTGCCTGTCTCATATGATAAATCTGCCCGATTTCCAGCGGGTCTATTGAGTGATTATCATAGGTGCTAATATTCCTGCCGAACCTGGCGCATTTAAATACCGGAAATCCCGGAACGGATTTTTGAGGAAAGCTTAAAGACCTGGCAAGCTCGGCCCCTGAAATCACAGCTGTGGCAGTAACTCTATTCTCGTTGTTGCCTGGGCTAACAAATACAGGATGACGCAAATACCTTAAATAATCTAGAATAGCGGCTACCTGTTCTTCTGCATCTAATTCTTGACCATTCCAAATGTTAATCGATGATTGTTCAGCAAAAGAATCTCGTCCCTGTGTCAAAGACATGAACATGTGGGCAACTTCGTTTGTTGTTGCAAGATCAGGAGAAATAATATATGCAGCAAAACTCCACAAACCCAATGCGGCAGATTCCTCAAGACGTTCCATTTGCTTCTCAATCACATCTAGAGTATGCTTCACCTTATAGTCGGTAACATCTACTGCTAATCCGGAATCCGTTCCTGTTGTCTTCCCCCAGGAATGTCCTGCAAGTATTAAACTCCAATTCCAGTTCTTTTGTTTTGCCTCGCTGATTGAAATGCTTCTGGATTCACTCGCATATGGACTGAGAAGAGAATAGTTCTGATAGAGTTTTTCCTTTTCAAATTTTAGTTTATCATAGTTCAACGCCTCGCCCATAATAACCAGCGTATATTCGGTATCTGTGCTCTTGGGCCTTATACCATCCAGCAGTTTCTCAATTCCTTGCGTTGAATAATCTTCGGAGAACTCCGTAGCAATATTTGAGACAATTCCAAGTGAGTTTTTGTGCGCAGATGAATACTTTGAACTAATCTGACTAAGCAGTGAAGACCCGGTATCAGAATCGGTATATATTTCTCCGCAAGATGAACCCGGGAAATTCCCCTTGAAAGCATCTTTAAGTCTTTCCGCTTCTTTAATAGTTCTTTCTGAGCTGCCGCCGGAATTACCAATCGCAAGTCCAATTTCACACACATTTTGCTTCCTGTGTATTACAAGAGCTACGCTACAGCCCGAATTGGCAAGGACATGATAAACAGACTTTAAACAATCTGTCATTTGTTCCTTTTCGTTCTCCACAAATTTGGATATTTCAAAATAGGCGACAGAATCCGCGACGCTGTTTTTGTTATTATACGGACTTACTCTATATTCCTTGGAAATTTTAGGCAAAAAGGATCTAAAGACCTCATCTGAACACCTATTGATGAATTGATCCAAGCTTTTATTGGCGGCCTCAATCTCACGAATAGATGGTTCGGTATACGCCTGTATGTTTTCTTCTTTTTTCGGGCCCATCATGATTTACCTCCTGCAAGAATGACTATTATGGTTATCAGTGTTGCTGCTAAAGCTACACCTCCGATGATCAGAACAGCTTTTTTTCTCAGAGTGCTCTTTTTATCATATTTTATTTCCGCCATCCTTATCAAAGACTGTTTGTTGTAAATTCCAATTCTGGCATTTGACAGCAACTCTTCGTAGTACGCTGGATCAGTCCTTTCATTAACATCATATATGACATAGAGATCGTTAGAATTTTTTTCAATCATATCTAGTCGTTTGAACACTTCTTCACTTGATATGGTACCAGAGTCGATCCTGCTGATTAATCTTAGAATTCTTTCGTCCTTATTCATTTTTTGCCTCCATATCGTTTGGAAGAACACTTCCCAATACGGCTTTAACATTAGACAAATTATTAAGCCGTCTCTCCATATCTTCAATTTTAACTATCATCGTTTTAATTTTCTCATCGAGGTCACTCAAAATGGCATTTTCTTTATTCAAAGTGGCGTCAATCGATTTCTTATATTCTATGCTCCAACCTGCAATTTGTTTGCTGTATTTGATTGCCGGTTCTCTAATACATTGATTGGCAAAAGATCCAATTTTGTTATAGGTTCCCCCTATTGTTTCTTTGAAAATTCTTGTGTAATTCCGGATAACCCTTTCTTTTGCCCAATCAAAAGGCAACTTCCCTAAGAACGATAATTTGATCCTTTCAAACAAGCCAACTGGGACATCTTTGAGTTGAGGTCCGCTTGTGTTTTCAGCGAAAATGCTTTCGAGTTCTTTTTGAGCACCATCTGATATCTTATTGTATTCTTCTGTAACGCATTGCTTAACGCTTTCCATGTAACGTCTAATTAATTCGACATATTTAAGCTCGATTTTGCTTTTAATATCTTTGATATGGGCATCGTAAAGATTAGCTTGACAGTGCTCAGTCATAGCTTTTTCAAACTTGTCCATGGCATTGTCTTTATCTTTATATTTATCCCAAGTTGCTCTGACTAATGATTCAATTCCTGTGCAATAGTTTTCAAGAGCAGCATTGAATTCTTTTTTCACGTCCGAGATAACAGCATTAACTGCAGGAAGGGGCACCTCGTCGATTTTCTTTATGAGTTTTGCTCTTACAGCCTGTTGTTCCTTTTCTTTCTTCTTCTTATCTTTTTCAAGTTGAATCTTTGCTTCTTGAAGTTTTTTGTCGGCAAGTTCCAACGCAGTCAAAAGATACCCTTGGCCTTTGGTGCATTTTTTGTACTCTGCAAACCTGTATGCGTAATAATTGATTTCTGTTTCCAATGATGGAATACCGCTTGCGAATAATAGTGAGGGAATCGAAGCTCTCCGCTCATTGGAGATTTTTCTTCCACAAGGTGTTTCATTATATGAAGGAGGCATAAGCTCCGTTAAATCGGTCAACTTTTTTTCATATATCTGTCTATATGCCTGATCAATCCATTTTCCTTTGTCAATCTTTTTTTCTCCAATGGCTGCAATTGGTGAAACAAACATAATGGTCGGATGATTTAACCATTGTTTTATTTTTTCAGGCATTTCTTCTGATAATTGCTGTTCAACCAGCAGATCGGCCATTGAAATAGCTATTATACAATTCTGAAGAGAAAATCCGGATTCTTTATTTTCCAACAATGTGCGAAGATCATTAGCGTCATTCGAATCTAAAGAGTTTCTTCCCATAACAAAAATCGGGAGAGCGTTAGTCTGTTTATCCATTAGTTCTTCAAGATTCTGTCTGTGTATTCTTTGAGCTTCATCACCATTATTGCTGCCAGGAGTATCAATGAACACAAATGAGTATCGTTCAGTGTCTAGTTCGGAGTTTCTGAACGGCACGGATATGGTTACGCTGTCTTTGATTTCTGAAATATGGCTGTTTCCACCTGTTTCTATGTTTAGGTTTTCAATGATTTGATGCAGAATCTGTTCCTCGGACTCAAGATGATAAGTCTGATTGAACAGTTCATCGATTAGTACTTCGTCTTCATCTTCATCGCACTGAACAGAATGATTATTTCCAGTCAGAGAAATGGTATAGTGAGCACCTTTATACTCGAAACTTAAGGAATATGACTGATCATTTCTTATATAAACATTCTTTGCTGTTGTGGAATTGGCATGGCTTGGAAGGATCTCATAACCGATTAATGCGTTCACAAGTGCAGACTTCCCAACACTATAATTACCAATAACGCATACTGGGATCTCTGCCCTTACAGCATCTTGGAATTTTTCAATAGAATGACCAATGATTACCCGTTCATCATCTTTATCTAAATCGTCATTCTCGATATAGTCGATAAATTCACTCTTGATCTTTTCATATGAATCCCTAATAGTCTGCAATGCATCCGACGATGAGGAATATCTGTCGACTAAATCACAAACAATTCCCTTTGATTTTGGATTCTCACTGTGAGCAATTGCGGCCTTTAAGACGGTAAAATCTTCTGCCGTCCCCAGAAAATCTATAGTCAGGCTTCCTGAAGTATTGAAATACTTATTTATAATATCAAGAATCTCTTCAACACAGTTTTCAAAAATGCATCTGTTTCGTTGAAATTTTAGTAATTGTGAATCGGATTCTATCTCTGCCAAGAATGGCTCTTCGGAGCCATCTTTAGTTAGTTCCTGTCTAAAATGAATTCTGTTCGTGTAAGGATTGTACGATATTTCAATTCTTTTCATAAGAACATCCTCAATTATTCTTGAAAGTTTTCTTTTGACCGAACAAGTCAAAACGGCAGATCGCTGTCATCCTGTTTCTTTTCGAGAGCGTAATATGCCTTTGTTACGAAATCTACGTACTTGTCTTTTACGTCTTCCGGACTCTTGATCTTTACCAGCCCGCCAAAGCCAACAATCCAGGAGAACAGAACATTGTTGACGGCAATTTCAACAACGGCCCGGAAGTTCTCCATATCGCAAGCGTATGTAGTGACATCCTCGCCGAAACGGTCGATAATGGCATCCATTACTGAGTTGTTGCATATCAGTTCAACGATCCGTCGCTCGGAGCTGAACATGTGATACATCGTGTTGATGTACTTATCGAGATCAAATTCTTTCGGCATGGGAATGGCATTTTCTTCAAGGATTTTCGGGTTAGAAACAATCCTGTCAACCCGATAGTTCATGACCTTTTTGTGCTTTTCATACCATCCGACAATGTAGTAATAGTCTCCATTCCAAACAAGTCTCCACGGACTGAATTTGTACCAGTATCCGTCAAATCGTGGTTTGCGTTCCTTTTTGACATTGTACTCGAAATACTGGAAGGTAATCTGCTTCTTCTGGGTAATCGCTTCATTTATAGCGTCAATGATGCCCATGATTTTCTTGTTTGAGCCCTTAATTCTGCGTTCAACAGAAACATTACGTGTCATTCGTTCTGCCGCATTTTGACCTGCAAGCTTGCTGATTTTTTCTATCAGCTTTTTGCTTTGGCTTGCCGGAATAAACCGTGCTGAAGCAACGGCATCGATCATAAGACGAAGCTCTGAGTCAAGAAAGTAACGATCAAGAACATTGTACTTATTTTGCGTTGATTTCACGCATTGGATATCCATGCCTAGACTCTTGAGCATCTCGATATCATAACCTACCGTCGTTCTGTGAGTCGGCATTTTGTACTCGTCTTCAAGGATCTTCACAAGTTGAGCCGTAGTCAAACTATGCTCGTAATCGGTTCGCTCGTATAGTATTTTAGCCAGTATCCAAGGACGAAGTTTAGCATCGTTATCCATGACAAACCCTTTCTCAAACCTACATTAGTGTGTCATTGTCCTGCTACAATCTGATGTTCCAATTGTTCCATTGTTTTTTGAAAGTTGTGTTTAATATCGCATTCCCATACAACTATCACTTGCCAGCCGAGCTCGGTAAGAGCGGTTTGATTTCGGTAGTCGTTCTCTACATTTCTTTTAAACTTTTCAAGCCAGAATTCCGTGTTTGTTGATGGTGTTGTAGTATATTTGCATCCGTCATGCCGATGCCAAAAACAACCATTTACAAAAACAACTGTTTTGTACTTCGGAAGAACTATGTCCGGAGTCCCAGGATATCTTCGATCGTTTGCACGATAACGAAAACCCCTTGAAAATAGATATTTTCTGATTTTTTCTTCAGTTTTTGTGTTTTTTCCTTTTATTCGGGACATATTGTAACTACGAGTTTCCTTACTATGAACATCCATATCAACCATTCACCTCTTCAAGCTTGTAAAGCTGATAAAAGAAACCCTCAAGCAGTTTAACTGGGATACTGTTTCCGGCCATTCTGATTATTTTATCGCGAGGGAAAAGGCAACTATGAACTTTGACAATTGGATTATTTTCAATTAGTCGCTCATAGTCTCCATCAGTGAATCCCATAAACAATAGACACTCTCTAGGTGTTAAATAACGAAATTTTCCTCTTCCTTCAATCCCACAGTCAAAATAAATGTTTCCCGAGTTAGGATTGCGATCCTGTTTTGTAGTTATAGTTCGTATATAAGATTCAGTTGTAATCTCATTGGCTTCGTTGACGATTTTAGGGTTTTCGTTCCATATTTTCCTTCTTGATTCGGTATCATTTGGCGTACATTCAACCGCCTCTTGCCAAAGCTTTGAACCTCTCTTTTTTGGCAGCCTAAGGAGGTCCTTGACCTTCATATCCTCAAAATACGGCGAGTCGATATAATCATCGACGATACTTTTCGGCGTCATTGAATTCAGTTTCTTAACAATTGCGTCAGCTTTATCACTGTCATCTCCGACCCAAACGCTTATCATAAGTAATCTTGGACGATTCTGTGGAATGCCAAATTCTTTTGCGTTCAAAGGAAAGTACCTGCTTTTGTAACCCAAAGCCTCAAGTTCAATTATCCACGTATTGAAATTACCTATATGCCTTGAGGAGAGTAATGTCGGGACATTTTCCATAACAAGATATCTTGGAAGAATACGGCCTTCCTCTTTCATTTCACCAAGTATTCTTCCGACTTGCCAAAGCAAACTTGAACGGCTTCCGGAAAACCGGTCTATTCCCTTGTTGTATCCGTGAAAAGCGCCAACATTTGAAAGATCCTGGCACGGAAATGAATATGTTAGAATATCAGTTCCGTCTGGCATATCGCACCCTTTTACTTTGCTTACATCGACAAGATTGTTTGTCCGAACAATTGCAGAATAAGTCCTTCGAAGGACTTCAGGCCCATATGCATGGATAGTCTTGCTATCCATGGCTGCTTTTCCATCGTTGCTTAAAGTGTAGTCTTTGAGCCTGTTAAAAATCTCATCGTCAGATAATTCATCAACAGTTGAGTCAAGCAGAGTGTTATTGTGAATAGCATCGTATGCAATAAAAGCATGAATATCCCATTCACATGTCGCCTGCACATTAATTTTTAACCCAATATTCTTTAATGCCTTAGCCTGACTGCCAATACCGCTGAATAGCTCAACTACGTTGTAAACTTCTTTCATATATCACCATTAGACCAGAACGCCTGCATTATCAAGCTTTGTTCTGATTTTCCAAATGAAATTTGCTTGTTTTTCTGAAGGAACTTTTAATCCCTTCCCGAAACTGATTGCCAGTTTTAAAAGATCCATTTCCTGGGGCGAGAGAATACGCCGTTTAGTTCCTTCAGCAAGCAGGTTCTCCCAGTACTCGCTGCCAAGATTATAGATCTCAACCATACAGTTGACCTTATTTTCCAGCTTCTTTTCTTTGATTTCGCCTCTTATCTTTTCATCGATAATATCCTTTGAAACGATATCGGCGAGAAACTCACGATCAAGACTTATGGAAAGAGCCTGATATTTCTTCCACGTCTCTTCTTTTTTGCAGTACTCGGTTACTATGACGCCGCTCGATTTCTGAATGAACTCGTTGGTAATATACGCTATTTTTTCAATCTGCTTGTTCAGGGAAGGATATAGTTCCTGTTTCTTCCATATCTGGCCGTAATCGAGCGTATATCCCCTTGGTATGGAGCTGATCAGTTTTGATATCGTATATGGCACTATATTTAGTTTGTATCCACCGACATTGTACCAGTTGGCCTTACTGACAATCCTGTCAGTGGCTCTGAACAGGATCACGTAGCAGATTGCCAGCTTGTAAAACTCATCATTGAAGTACTCCGGAGTGTTTTGGTATTTTCCGTCGATATATTCGGCAAAAAACGACATGCATTTTTCGGAACCTTTGCTGACCACATCAGGACGAAGTAAATCTGCACAAGTGAAGTATTTGGCCAGTTCCTCTTTTTTGACGACCTGACTCTTCGGGTACTTTCTGACATATGCGTCTTTTTCGCTTTTCTTCGTGAATTTGAATTGTTCCTGTTCGTATTTTCCTCTAGATCTTTCATAATACCAGAAAGTATTATTGACAAAATCACCGTGCGCTGGCGCCTGATTCTTCTTTGACAAAGCCTCAAAGGTGCGATGGAAAGGATGGTTGGAGAACAGATCCGAATCTTTAACCTTGTTCTGGCTGTTTGCATATTTGGAAATGTTCTGAATCATTGTATCGTAATCATCGTCTTTGACTACGGTCAATTTCATGGGTACAAAAATGTTATCAAGGGGCAATTTGTCCTTGAGTACGGCTGATGTTAGTGAGGCGGTGGTTTGGCCACCGTTAATAATTTGCAGATCCTCCATGTTGACAATTGTTCTTCCGTCATCGCTTACAACAACTTTGGAGGCTGTGCATGCGATACCATTGTTATATGTAAAGAACTTAGTGGGTTCTTTCCGGATTGTTTCCCGAATTCCTTTGTTTATCTTACCTCTGTTGCTCAGGAATGCGCGAACATTTCCCTCCAACAGCCTGGATCCATGCTCATAATAGATTTCATGTAAAAACTTCCCAGGAACGATAGCCAGATAAGCATCATAATCCAGGTTCCCGGACATCTCAGCTTTAATGCAGGGGATCCCATTCACGCCATATTTTTCGACATCAATAATGATCGGTTCGCGGTCGCGCCCGGATTCATAGAGGTCATAAAACCTTTTTATGCTCCAAACGTTTAATTCGACCTTTTTGCCGCAGAAATCATCGCTTCGGAAAGAAGTAACCTTATCACTAAGGGCTTTGTTTGTAACAATGAAGAGCTTTATCTGGTTGATCGAATCATCGTTTTCCAGATCAACATAATCGATCTTCATTCTTTTTCCTATACTTCGACCTACAATCAGCATTTCATCGGTGATGTCAAAATAATCTCCGAGCTTTTCGTCGTAGGCTTCCTGAAGAAAGTTAAGCATACGGACTTTGATGGTCTCTATTTCTGTTCTTGTAAGAGTGGCATCCGCAACATCCTTATAGTCATTTGCAATCAAAACAACGGACTTGTCAGAGTCATCAAACCCAAATGCATCGAAAGACATAATACGCCCGTTACGGCATTTCTTTTGAGTTGGTTTAATCCTCGGATCAACCAGTTCCCCCATACTTGTAAGCTTATCCAGCGTATCAGTCAGAAAGTACTCATCAGGAAGAGTTCCTTCTATCTGGGCATTAAGCCGTATGTCTTCAAGATATTCCTGCCTGTATTCATCAAAACTGGTCGCCATAGTCTCACTCCTTGAATTTTTGTATTGACGAAATCAAAACTTCATACTGCACCTTTGCCACACCGTTGGGCAGCATCTCGGCTTTGATTCTGGGAAAATCACTTTTTACCTGGTAGATGTCTTTCGAGACGTAATTGTACATATAATTGTCATATACCTCGTTAAATGAATACCCGGCTTGTTTGAGTTTTTCAAAGAATATATCTCGGTCTGATTCAAGTTGCAGCATATCCATAACCTGCTTTACGGTTTCATTCAGAGATATGCCCTTGAAACTCGGACTCATCTTTTCAAGTGAGTAAACGACCAGTCTGCCTTCTGTATCTCCATCGAGCTGTTCGATCGATGAAATGCTTATTGTTTTCTTGAAAGTGTTTAAGGTTTTGATTTCGAACCATGAATCCATAAAGGAAAAATCTTTATGAGTTGGTTCCGGACCGCTCCATCCGTTCAGGCCCATAGTTGTGCCATATTTGTCGATGGCATATTCTTTCAAAAACAACAGTTCTCCAATCAGCCCCATAATCTCATTTTCGCTTAACAGTTTTGAAGAATTGGTAAACATTTTCTTCCATTGGTTGTAGCGATTGACAATTTCAATATAGCCATCTGATTCTGTTGTATTTGCGGTCTGGTTGATAATGTCCTCACAGAAACTGTAGAACAAAGTCAAGTTGTCAGATGAATTAAAGCAGAAGAGGAGAGAGTTATAGTTCGTCGTTCTCACCTGCTTGACCTCAAGCATTCCATTTCCTATAACTTTTACAGGCTGGAAAAAACCGTTATAGCGCAATGTAGGATTGCCTTTTTCATTTTTTCCGAGATACAGCTCTAAGGGATGTGTATCGTAAACTCTCACATATTCAGAATTGTTATGGACTGAACTCAACTTTTCCCTCACTTCATTCTCATTCATTTCCCTCGTCTCCTTCATCGTCGTGATCTTTCTCAAAGTAGTTAACCATCTTATTTACAGTGTAAGTGATATTTTCTCCTGTGGCACCATCTTTGTGAGGAAATCCGATAGCATAGCCCACAAGGTAATTGTACCTCCGGTTCAGAAGTTCCCGTTTAACACGTATTTCTTCCTTCCTGTCTGAAATGCTGGAGTGAATTTCCTCATTGGACATGTCGGTATTATCAATGTGGACAAAGTAAAATATCAGCAACGGATTACGCCCTTTGATAAGATAATCCTGGGCTTTTATTCGTTCACCGGTTGGAATCTCGTTGCGAGAAAGACCATTTTTCGCGTCTGCGGGGCCTCCAAGTCTGGTACGCTGGCCACTCATTCTAATTATGCTTGTTTCACCTTCTGGAATATCGAAATTACGATAGACAAGCGGAACGTCGATGCCGAGCTTTTCAAATGTAAATCTTCGTGGACTGTCTTTCTGCCCTCCCATAATCAAGACGTCGAAATTATCGAGTTCGTGATCGTTGCGGCCAAGAAACTTCAGGAGTTGCTTTGTGTCGAAATTTTCATTCAGTTTATGTACCGAAATGGACTGTAAAAGTTTTATCACCTGTGCCTTAGGGATCGATGTGTAATATGGGTGATTTACTCCTTCTTTTCTTTGAGTTGCTGAAATGGTTCCAAGAAATTCGAGAGTTGACCTAATATTCCTGTCTATTACATCCAAATCACTGTGAAGATATGGAGTCTCAAAAATGTTCCCGTAAAACGATTTCCTGTATACCTGCTTTTTCGTATTACGACTCTTATTAGCAGCAGTAATGCCAAGATCTATTGAATCATTTCTGACACGAATACCGTAGTCCTCGGGCTTTTTGTGCTGTAGCTCCATTGCTTTGATATCTTTCCGGAGATCTTCGATGGATTCGCATATATATCTGTAATACGATGCAGATTCTTTTGTGATATAAATTTTGCATATGTCGGCATACCCTTCGCGATATCCGAACCACCGCCCCATCTGCATCAGAACATCAAATGTTGAAGTGTTCCGGTAGAAATAACTGACTATCAGTCCTTCAAGTGTAAGCCCTCTGGACAAAGCTAATCCCCCGATTGCAATAACGCGCAATCCTGTTGATTTGTATTTGTCATAGTTCAATTTGGCAGATTGTTTTGAGGAGTTTACAACGACAATCTCAACATCCTTAATTGAGTCGAACATCTCTCTGAGAACTGTTTCAAAAGTCAGCTTAGTACCATTGCAGATAATATTCCCATATTCTTTATCAAATGATGCTTTCAACGATTCTATGATCGGATTTGTCAGTGCATAAGCTAAATCCAGTTTTCTGGTCTGTTTCACCGCATTTCTCAGTTGTCCATAATACTCATCTACAATATCCTTTATTACAGATTGAACTCTTGTGAATCGGGTCATATTGATCAACATGGAACGATTAGTTCTTTTGTTTATGTCCCGCAAGTCACGAATTACATTAGAGATCATAAACGTATTGATCGCATGATAAAGTGAATCAAACAATCTGTCGCCAGTCCACTCCTTTTTGTGCTTCATTGGGAATACGTTTTCATCATAGTCCGTAATGTATCTTACATTGTCATTAGCACTGAAGAAATACTTTCTTGATCCACAGTAGTTTGAAGGCGCTTCAAGAGAATAAATAAAATCTCTCGGAAACAAGTCGTCCTTCAGCATTTCGTCCTCACTACTATAGCTTATAAAAACATTGGCAAATGGAGTCGCTGTAAAACCAACATAGCTGTTTTTAGTGAACAACGATAGAATATTACGGATATATCGGTTTATTGTTGTCGGATCATCTTCAGGCTTGTGTGTGTTGATGCTGGCATTATCGGCTTCGTCGTCGATTAGCAACATAGGCGCATCAATTTTATCATACAGTTTATTTGTATTAATGTTTTTTAGAGAGGTATAAATCTTTTTTAAAACGGCGCTGTTCTTCTTGACGACAAAAATCATCGGTTCACTCGGGTAACTGCTGATTTTATAAGTGGTATTCTGATCATCTCCGGCGACAAAATCTTTATCTCTGCTGGTGAATGACTTCGGTGTGCGCTCTCCACGCCCGACGCCTACATCCATGGCGTTTGTTACGTCATATCCAACAAACCCTTCTTCAACACGTTCTTGTGTTTGTTTTCTTAAGCTTTCAATAGTGCCAGTTAAAACAAAAATAACTCTGTATCCCGCGTCAGCTGCTCGAGTTAACAGACCAAGGTAATTAGATGTCTTTCCGGACTGGACATCTCCTACAACTAATCCGCGCACAGAGAATGCACTTTCAGAATCGTTAGGATTGCCGAGATATGACATTAAGCTTGTAAGAGTTTTTTCTTCAAGTGTTTTTATTACTTCTGGCGCAAAATGTTTTTGCGTAGCAAGGTAATGCTTATATCTTTCCCAATAATACTCGTCAAGTCCACTGCTCAGAAGGTTATCAAACCAGGTGTAATCATGGTCATAATCTCCGAGAATAGCATGTCCTTCTTCCTGATAAATGGAATGAATGGATTTGATTTTGTTTGTCACTATAGACTTTTCTTCTTCATTCAGTTCTATTTCAGGGAGATATTGAAAATACATAGATCTCGTCTTTTCAATCGACTCAACTATGCTTTGCTCATCCGGAATATAAAATGGATTGCTGATTTTTCTGACAGCAATATCATTACCATACTGTGAAACATAAATGTCTAATATTTCTTCTCTACTTTTCATTTTGAATTATCTCCCAGATACGGTTCGAAACCTGGCTGTTATTGTAAGGCTCGTTTTTAGTCAGGACTCGGAACACTTCCTCATCACTTTTCTGTATAATGCCCTTTATTCTTCTAAACTGAGCAAGCCCTTCCACTACAATCGAGTCAAACTGAGAATCGGTTATAGCTGTCTCATTTCTTTTGTTGCAAATGGATGTGTATATATCATCGAACGGAATTGCTGTAGAAACGACATCGATAAAGTTTATTATCTTGTTACGGTCGCTGTCCTCGAATTCGTCAAGAAAGGATCTGACAAATTCCGAATCTTTGTTAATATAATAGACTTCTTTGCCGTTTTTACTAAGACTCTTGTTCCATATCTTGCTGTTGTCCTTTTCCAGCGTTAATTTTGCGCGTTTTGTCGATTTTTCACTCGATCTGGAATTAACATCACTGACAGCCTTTTTCAGGTTGTTGAGTATTTGCTTGGGTATGGTGGCGTTTTGTTTTTTTATATCGATATCCCAGACATCATCAAGTGCATTTGGGATATCAACTTTAATTCGGCCGTATTTCAAGAGTTCAGAGCTTATATTGGCTGAAGCGAGTCTAAACCATGTTCCATGAATGATCAGTCGGTCATTTCTGTAAATATAGAATCCCTGTCCGCCTCTTAACGACTCTATTCCACCTATTTTTTCAATGTCTTCTGCAGACAGATCTGACTGATGAGGGAGGATATATGGCTGCACTTTTATTATTTCGCCGTTTAACGTGAGATCGCTTGATTTTTTTGTATCTGTTTTGGGATGATCCTCAAGAAAAGGATCAACCGGGATAACGGGATCGTTGTTGATGAATATCCTGAACGGTTTGAATCTGTTTGACAAAAACCTGTGAAAGACCAATGCAAGGTGTTTCTCTGCCTCATCAACTTCATCCGACAGATACTCCCTCACCCGACCATTGCTTTTTCTGAAGGCAATATCAAAGTTTTGCCAGACAACCATTGTCCCTTCTGGCATTTTGTTAAACTTATCAAAATTAGGAATCTGAGAATAATCATCCGATTCCAGGTAAATACAATCCCATTTCTTAGAGGATTCTACGGCGTCTAAGTCCCATTTATAGCCAGAGACTGTCGAGTTCATTTTAGACAGGACGGTGAGAACTCTGCATTGAGAAAGTGAAGCGGACTTTAAACCAAGCCCGAATCTCCCAAGATCAGTTTCAGAATACTTCCGGTCACTACCATATTTCATGGCATTAAAAAGATCATCGTCGCTCATACCACTGCCATCATCTATGATGGAAATGAACAAGTTATCATCGTTAATTGGAACGTTAATATAAACGTTTTTAGCCCCAGCTGAGATAGAATTATCAATAATATCTGCAAGAGCAGTTTTAAATGAGTATCCAATTGATCTCATCGAGTTCATCAATATAGATGGAGCGGGAGTGTTCTGAATCGTTTTTGCCATATCTTAAATCCTCTAAGTTTGTTTGTATTAGCTGACTGCAATTCGCAAGAACTCTAAAAAATGCAAATTAGGCTTGGCTTTGGGCTTGTTCTATCCTAAAAACAAAATCGAGCATATCACCTTCGATACTTTTCCATTCGTCATTAAGATTGATGGTTTTGATTATAATAGGCGTTCCCTCAATAGGATGAACCTTTCCACGTTTTAGATCGTTGGTAACCATTGGATAAATCAAAGCCCCAACTTTTTTGCCAGAAAATTCGCTGTCTATAAGGTAACCTCTAATTTGGTTCAGATGTCCTGTTCGTGTCCTTTGATCATTTTGATTCATGTACGCATCAACAAAGGTCTGCTTGTAGTATTTGGCGTCAAAAATCATTTGAAGATTTAGGTCACGGTTTTCAATAACAATGTCAGTACGCCTGTCGCCTGGGTCAACATCAACATCAAAAGCACCGCCCCAAATATCCGTAGCATCTTCCGCAATATGCCAGTTGATTTTGGGGGCATGAACCCTGTATGTATCTTTGCTAAGATGAAGAGCATAGAAGTTCAGAATGAACAACTCAAACACTTTATGCATCTGTTCTTGCCGGAAGAAATCCTTAAAAGTGTTTTGACCGTCTTCCTCGTTTACAACTGTATTGTCATATAGCATGATGGCGATATTGATTAGAAGCTTATATGTAATGTTGTTGCGATTGAAGACCAGTTTCAACCTGTTTTCTTTTGTTGGGGGAACGCTATCGATGCCACCAAAGAATGCTCTCTGTTTCTTCAATTCTTTTTTCGTAATGGCACTTACATTTGGATTCCGAATCAACGCATCGATGGTGTATTTCAGTATTTGATTGAAAACATCATTTGGAGAATACTCATCATATTCACAGGCTAGGCGTTTTTTTTGCATTGATAGGGTCGCGATGCTTCTTTGCACAGATATTTTTCCGCGAACCGTTGCGAGTTCGTCCGTCTGTTCAATGTATGATCTATGGAAGCCAGACCTAATTATCTTACCGATTCCATACGAAAAAACGCGCGACAAAAGATTATATGCATCGTCATAGTCGTCACTTCCAACTTTAACATCATCCATGATAGCAAGGACATTCCATGCATAACAGAGCATATAGAATAGGTTTTTAATTGGAATTTGTGTCTTGCGATCGCTACTCATACCATCAGTCCTTCAAAAGATCTTTTTTACAATCTTCCGCTTTATTCTTGTCGTCCCACCAGTATTCATCCAGTAGCGGAGCCACTTCGTATTTGATGATGGCTTTGTACTAATCGATATCACTTTGTCCCGGAACAGGAGGGACACAGAAGTAGCTATGGCCAATGCAGAATCCCTTGCCAAGTCCTGACGTTTCCTCATCAGCGATCTTGTTGTTCAGCTCACGGAATCGGTTAATAACTTTGTCGACGATATCAGAAGAGTGTATGTATCTTTCAAGATAGGCTCTAAACATGGGTTTATTGAATGCTGGCTCAATATCGTAAAAACTGAAACGACGGCGAAGAGCATAGTCCATCATGGCTAGGCTCCGATCCGCGGTGTTCATCATTCCAATTACATAGACATTCTTCGGCACACCGAAAAGCTCATCTTTATATGCGAGTTTTATCTTTTCTCCCCGTTTATCGCCTTCGATAAGCATCATAAGTTCACCAAAGATTTTACTCAGGTTTCCTCGATTTATTTCGTCAATGATAAAGAAATACTTGCTGTTCGGATCAGAATCTTTTTCCGCTCTTTTGCAGAAGCTATAAAACACACCGGGGCGCAATTCAAAACCATCATCGTTTGGCTTATAGCCCATTATGAAGTCTTCATAGCTATAGCTTTGATGGAATTGAATCATTTCAACGTGTGTGTCGTCTTTCGCTCCAATAATTGAATATGCAAAGCGGCGTGCAAGAAATGTTTTACCAACACCTGGAGCCCCCTGCAGGATAACATTCTTTTTATACAGAAGAAGCTGAACCAACTCGTTGTATTCTTCTTCTGTCATAAAAACCTGTTCGAGGAACTTATCTTTACCGTAAGATTCGGGAGGTGTGAGCTGAACGATTGGTTTTGAAAACACTTCGTTAAGGTATTTTTCGTACCAATTCAAACCAGACTTTAAGAACCCATTTCCGCAGGAACGGTTAATCGAGTCAAAAGCCGGATGCGCCCGTATAATCGATTTAACATCGAGAAAAACGTCTATATCCTTAATTGAAAAGATGCTCTTAAGATCCGGGTATTCGACAATGTCTATTAGAGTGAGTACTTTTTTAAGCGCGTTAGTGTTTGCGCTAACCATACTCGGGGTACAAACTGATCCTGAAGCCGATGTCTGGACTGAGAGCCACGCTCTAAACTTTCTTTCTTCTGTTTCAACATCCGGTTCACTATCTTCCTGTTCAACAAGATGGTTGGGAATGCTGCTCCCATAGTACAGTTTTTCATAGAGGAACATCAAATTGCTTTCCTTTTTGATTTCATAACAGGTAGTTAGTAATCCTTCATTTTCTGGCAGCCGGTCTGCATCCTCAAATTTGAGCAGCCAGGTTCCTTTTTTGCAGTGAGCCATAGGCTCATTATCATCATAGAAATAGGGGCTTAATTCATGAACAAAGCCGATCAGCTTCTCGCCGTCCATAACAACAAAAACCGAGTCGGCGTTTGTCTCATAGAATGACTTTATTTCACCGGCTTTTCTTGATGCGGTCTTGGCATCTGTAGGATAGTATAATTCCGAAAGTTTTCGAGCAAGTCTCTCTTTATCAATTTCCCCTTTTTTTAAGTAATTGACCAAATCGCCCGTTTTGTTCCATCCTACCGCTACTAATCCGTTTGCTTTCCATCTTTCAGAATAGCTGTCACTTTGATCAGAAGATCCTAAACGATAAAAATGCTTTATGTTTCCAAATAAGGAATATAAGACGCTGTAGAAATGCGGTGCAGGAATATTTACCTGTCTCATGACAAGCGCTAATTGTCCATTTCTGCCATAATACTTTTCGCTCGGTTTTATGCCAAGTCCATACAGAAAATGATTCTGCAGATCTTTGCTGTATATTGTGAAGAACTTCTGCGGAAACATCATGTGGAAGTATTTTTGAAACCATGCGTAGGAAGCATACTTACCGATTGCTTCAGTCAATGCGTCGTCAAGATTTTCATACTCTGCAACTGTAATCAATTCGCGCGGTTCAATAATTGCACAGCCTTTTACAAGGCAGTCTCTGATATGTTTCCCCAACTCCAAAGCCTGATCATTTGATAATACCTCTTGGTTGATAGGTGAGCCGGTCATCCATTTCTTGTCTTCCTGTCTTTGGAACAATCCAAACTTAAAGGAAGAACCGCCAGAAATGCTACCAAAGTAACTTTTGATTTTGGGATCAAACTCAAGATAATAGCAGAGACTTGTATTATCTGAATCAGCTGTCAGAAAAATATATTGGAGCAATTCGCTGTCATCCAGGTTCTCTAATACATCCGGCGAAAACCGTGCGCGAAACTCTGCATAGATTCTGTCGATGTCGGCAACGGGTTCCTCGAACTGCCGATGCTGCTCATTGACAATATTGATTATTTGACCCGCTATTTGGTTGTATTCTGTTAATACTCCACTCATGTCTGTTTCCTCCATCTACTTATCCCATTTTTATAACCCAGTCTGTATTGCTATCAAAGTCACCGTAAAAATCAAACCAGTCTTTTTTGAAATCCTGTTCAGGAAAAGTCCAAAATGACCCTGGCGCGGACATCTGTTTGCATAAGTTGGATAATGTCCTTGATTCGCGTATTGAAAAACTCGAAACCGCGAGGTTATCGCCATCATTGCTCAAAGTAAACAATGGAGTTTGATTTAAAATTTTCAGCCAGTCCGCCATATTCCGTCTTGCCCTTGAAAGCGGCTGCAATGAAGCACGTTCCTTCCGGCTATCAATAATCGCTTTTACGCACGGATCGACATCAACATGGCTTATACAACGAACAACATAGGTCTGCATCTCGTCGAGAGATATAACTGCAAGTTCCCCACGTTGCCACAAAGAATACAGAATTTCCCACACCAAAATAGCTGGGCGAAATTGAATCCCATTTGCGTCTTGCATCTCAGTATACGAAGAAAAGGAGAAATCCCTTCCATAGCTCTCAACCAAAGATGGACTGAGTTGTGATTTGTGTCCGTTTGGATACTGATATCGCATTATTTGGAGTGTTATTGCCTCCTCATAGGTAAGTCTCCTGTTTATAAGGGCAAGTGCAACTGGCGTCAGTCGTAGTACTTTAGATATTCTTGTAGAATATATAAAACCAAACTCGCTCAAAATCTGTTGATAGTCTCTCCAAGCATCAACTTGATGGCTATCGGAACGGTAATTAGCCGTTAGAATGCTATGCTCAACTAAATACTCATTTATTAGCTTGGGATCTATTGTTTTACCATTACATAAAACACAAGCATTGAGCAACCCTAATAGCACATCTTTGGATAACACTCCCGCGTGTTGAGTTACTGGCCAAGAGATGCCCTCATATGGAACTGTCGGATACATTTTGCACCTCCAACACCTGTCGAACAGAAGACAAGATTTCATATGCGAGCAAAGGCGGAACCGCATTGCCTACTTGTCGATACTGCTCGGTCCTCGAACCGCAGAATATATACCAATCCGGGAAACTCTGTAATCTTGCAGTTTCTCGAACCGTCAGCGCTCTAGGTTCATACGGATGAATGAACGGCCTTGCGCCACCTGCAGATGACCCTATCAACACTGTGCCAGAAGGTAAATCTGGCCTAAGCTTGTCGGAATAAGAACCTCTATCTCGTCCTCCTTGAGGAACCGCTTCAAATCTTTTTCGGACAGCTTCAGTATGAATCCGGATTTCCTGATTAGGTAAGCCGTCAACTTCTTCTAAAGCATATTTGCTGGGAACTTTTTCTGGCAACTGATCGTGATAGGCACCCGATGGTTTATCGGGAAAACGGAATGAATCCGATACGATATCCGGTCTAAATCCAATGACAAAAATTCTTTCACGGACCTGTGGTATTCCAAAATCCGCAGCATTTAACTTTGTTTTATATAGATGATATCCAGTTGTTTCTTGAATGAAACGAAACAGGTTTTCAAAATCCTTCCCTTTGTTGACCGTTAACAGGCCGGGTACATTTTCAAAAACAAACGCTTTGGGCTTTAAACCTGCAATTAACTCAAAATATTTTATTGTAAGCCGTCCGCGCGGATCATCCAACGATTGACGTCTGCCTATGATGCTGAACGCTTGGCAAGGTGGACCTGCAATAATCAAATCAATATCGCTTTCAACTTTGGAAAGAGAGCGTATTAATTCCGGCGTTAAGTCCATAGCGTCGTCGTTGTAAACCGATACATGAGGCAAGTTTTCTTTTATTGTATTAGTGTATTCGGGGACAATGTCACTTACGAGTAGCGACTTGAAACCGGCAAAATGCGCACCAAGATCCAATCCGCCGCCTCCGCTAAAGAGACTAATGCAGTTGAACTTATAATCAACATGTGCACCAAATGAAGCTAATCTTTTTAAATAAATGTTCTTTTTAGCGTCTGACAATGATATCACCTCCTTGATACGTCTATATAGGCTGATATGTCGTTGCATATGGATTCTATTACCGGAGGGCATACTGCATTCGATAGTTGTTTCGCTGCATCTGTACGAGACACCGCACTGAAATCGTACCAGGCAGGAAACCCCATAATGCTTTTCATTTCTGCAATGCTTAAGTGGCGTCGCTCTTTAGATAGAATGGGGATATGTGCGCCTCCACCAGAATTCAAAACTGTGAGCGTAGGGAGTGGTTCATCTAAAGAAAGTGCTCTAACTCCACTTGATCTAACTTGAAAGACACAATCACAAAGATCACACCCCGGGGCGATCCTTTCTAAAGTAGCGCGAGTTTTTGTTAGTTTGAATGTTAGGTCCTCAGCCTTTTTCTTGCCAGTATAATAATCGATATACTCTTGCCACTTATCGGAAACAGGGATCGAGTAATCCCCTGGTATTATGAATGGTCGAAGAGGAGTTTTTGGAGTCTTTTTCATTGTAAAATTGATTTGTTTGTTGCCATATTTACTGATACGAAAACAGACAATATATATTCTTGAACGGCTCTGAGGAACGCCAAAATACGAACTGTCCAGTACTACTGAAGACACAGAGTACCCTTCATCAGATAAACACTTTACTATTTCGCGATATGTTGCACCATTGTTATGTCTTAATAGGTTTGTAACGTTCTCCAAAAAAATAATACCTGGTTTTTTTGAATGAACAATTTCTATAAGCTTAAAAATGATGGTTCCCCGCGGATCACCAAAACCGAGTTCTTTTCCAGCAATCGAGAATGGTTGACACGGAAATCCAGCACAAAGCATATCAAAATCGGGCAAAGATTTAGAGGTTAAATTGAACAAATCTTTCGAGTCAAATTTGCTGCCAAAATTTCGTTCATATGTTTTTTCACAGTTATTATCTATTTCATTTGAATAGACAAGTTTTGAAGGTAGAAGGGATGCTTCTATTCCCAAACGAAATCCGCCCACACCAGTACAAAATTCTGCGTACCTTACCATATTTTCACCCTAAAACTCATAATTAGAATTGCTTAAAACTGCTTTTTTGTGTTTTCCCAACAAAAGTGTGGGATTCTTAATCCTCAATAAAATCAACCACATCACCTATATTGCAATGAAATACTTTACAGATATTCATCAAAACCTTCATGTGAATCGGCTCTCCGTGTGTCAGTGAATGTCTGGATGCATCTGTAATCTTGGCTGCCTTGTAGAACTCACCTTTTTTCATTTTGTTGTCGATTAAAAGTTTCCAAAGTTTGTCGTAACTCACTCGCATGGTATTATCTCCCGTGCAATAAAAATCGTTTGCTGTAAGCTGAAAAAAGAGAACGGGTTATGCCCGGTGTCGCTTACAATAAACCATATTATATTATATCATACTTACCATTGAATTTCAAGTTCAGATTGTGAACTTTTATCGGATTTTGGCCCAATTGGTGTCGCTTTAAGCTGACAGCTTGACTCCGATTTCGAATTCATCGGGCTATTCTCTCCCTATCTATTCTTTTTTCAGCTTACAGTTATCTCTTAGATTGACTATTTCCTGTCAGCCGATAGCCGACCATGGGATAGCCGATCATGAAGACAGACTACCCCCTTTGCGAGTAAAATATTATTTCAAGCACTTATATCTGTTGCTTGAATTACCGCCATCCGGACGTTTCTGAGGAATCTTAGAGATGTAGCCCTTGCGCTCGAGCGATGTCAACGCACATTTGACCGTTGACACCGCTCTTTTGCATTGCCTGGCTATCGTTTTATGCGAAGGGAAGCAGTCGGAATTCTCCCCCTGAAATCTGCACAAAACATGATATACCAGCGTCTCTGTGGCGGATAATTCGTAATCGTCAAGCGCGACCCACGACTGACTCATTACAGATTTCCCCCTTTTCATTGATTAACACCTCGTTATACTCTGTCGCGGTAAGGTTCGATTCTGACATTACTGCTCCTCCTGCAGCTGTATAACCTTCGGGCTTGTCTTTTTCTTTGCTGTTTTTCTCCTGCCACTGTCTGCGTACGCTTTTCTGAGTAGGAGGATACTTTTCTCTTCGCGCCTCAAGCTCTTCTTCAGACAGTCTGTCTCCTCTGCTTCGAGTATCCGTAGAGTAGATCTTAACTATCTCCTGTTCAAGAACATCCTGGCGTGCATAGGATACTTTACGGTTTCCTTTATCCGGAACGGCATAAATCTCATCGGGAAATACGATACCCCACTTGAAGAACAGCTTTAACCGCACCTGCATCGGATAAAATCCGGTTTTCATGACAACGAATGTGCCTTTCGGAAGAGATTTCAACTCATCAGGCGTAAGCAGAGCACGTTCAATCATCTGCAAATTCTGTGACGGATCGTTCTTGCCACGACTGACAGAACCGGACTGAACGGTTTTACTGCCAAGTGCCTTCGATAAGACTTGGGCAGACTCGCTGTTCGGAGCGAAACCGCCGAATACAGTAAGCTGAGTGTTGTCAGTGATTATCTCACAGCCTTCTTTGCCGTAATTCTTCTGCAACTGCGCGAAAGACTGAATGATCGCAACTATGGACATACGACGAGATCTTGAAGCCGAAAACATCATCTCCGCCGATTCTATCTTCGGGATAGTACCGAACTCATCAAGATACATCATAACGCGGTTCTTCAGATGACCGCCCTGTTCGTCTGCCACCGCAAGTATCTCTCGGTAGAGCTGCTGAACGATAAGAGATACCATAAAGTGCTTGGACGTATCTTCTTCCGGAAGCACGATAAAGATTGCCGACTTCTCACTGCAGAATTTCTCCGCATCGATAGCTGTATCAAAGCAAAGGATCTGTTCCAGTTCCGAGTCCAGGAATGCATTCAAACGGGATAACGCAGTTGACATAACGGAGTTCATGGCCTGTTCGGAGGTGTTGATCGCCGCGCCGGCAAACCATTTTGCTTTGTGTTCTTCAGGCAACCGTTGCATCAAAAACTGGAATTGTGTCGTTCCCGGTCTGCCTGTAGGAGCAAGCAGATCCTGAATTATTTTGAACACGGAAACGATATGTCTTGTCTCCGGCGGGCAGAACTCAGCAACGAGCAGAATACTTGCGCAGAGCAGACCTTCGGCTGCGTCGTAGAAGAATGCGTTCTGACCGAAAGATGCGCCGTCCATGCCGGACAGAATGATCGTTTTGGCAATGATTTTCGCATACTTTTCAGACTTTGCCTTGTACGCAAGATTGTCCGGATTTACTTTCCACAGATCCATATACTTGTTAACCAGGTGAAGCAGATTGTTTCCGTCAGAACGAGTCGGATTTCGTAGATCGATCACGGATACGTTGTAGCCGTAGTATTCCTTCGCTATCTTTCCGTAATGACGGTACAGATCACCCTTTGTGTCAGACGTTATAAACGACATTCCGGAAGCGCACGCGTACTCCAGATTCGGATACAGAAAGTAAGCTGTTTTACCGACACCTGCCGCACCGATCATCAGCGCATGAACATCAGATGTGTCGACAATGGCTGTAGTTCCGAGTTTTCCGGACTCGCAGCCGACTACTATCCCCTGATCGGATGCTTCCGGAAGATTCTTTCCTTTACGCCACAGTTCCGGTTCAAACGGAATGTGTCTGTATGTTTTTCTGATTTCATCCTTTTTCGCCCATCTTGCAGTCCCGTGCTGCCCGTCGCCGACCGTTTTAGCCTTTATACTGTTCAAGTTGTAAATGTGAGCGAGAACAGTTATCAGACCGAGCACGGAGAACATTACGACAGAGACAAAGATGAGTATTCCGGTTCCGTCCATTTCTTCGCCTCCTGCGGTTTTATTCCGGGTTCCACACCGCTCAGCACCTGCAGATCCTCGTCCCAGTCCTTGTTGAGCGGGATCTCTATCTGAACGTCTTTGTAACCTTTCAGATACAGTGCGTCCTTAATTCTTACTGTTGCCAGCTGTCCGGCTTCATCGTTGTCAAGGCAAAGCACGATCTTATTCAGATTTGGATGTACAGCAAGCTGATGCATCAGTGCCTTGTCCGATACGGAACACAGTGCGACATAAGAATGTTTCTTCCAGTCATCCTTGTGCATGCTGATATATGCGAGCATATCTATCGGCGCTTCAAAAGCATAGATTGTATTGTCCCATCCGTTATAGTGAAAAGCGTATTCGGAACTGCTGCCGGATACCGTCTGTCTGAAATGTGACAGAGTCGATCTTTTGTGACAGTGTCCCGGTTTGCCGTCCTCGTCACGACCGACAAAAACGCAGTTGTGATACTCCAAGTCCTCGTACAGCGTCCCCATTTTCACAAACTCATTTATGATTTCAGGATCAATACATCTGTTGTTTCTCAGATACATAAACATCCGGTACGTGCTGTCGCTTTTCTCGGGCAGCTGCACGTACGGATGACTTTTTCTGCCCGGTACGTACGGCGGGCTGGTTTCATTGTTCAGTTCGTTCACAGCTTCCGGGAAAGATTTATCGAAGTATTTCATTACAAACCGTACGGCATGACCGCCGGTCTGCTCATAGTGCGAATACCACTCCGACCCGTGTATCCACACATTTTTGTCCTCCCACAGATATTGGTTCGACTGTCTTTTCAGCTGAACTCCGCGTGAAGAAAGAAACTCCGCGAGATCAGTCTGATTCGCGGAGTCGATTTGTTGTTGTGTCAATGATGGCATATTACCTCCTGAAAAAAGAAACCGCAGAGCCTTTTATGCCTCTGCGATTACATTGGTCTATTTTTGTTTTGCGGATACTGGCCTTATTACAAGGTTCTTTTGTTCCGGCGGATCGCCGCCATACGGTCAAGGTCACCATGGTCGATCTGGTGCTGAAGCGCGGTGATAATCTTATCTTTTCTGGCAAGAAAATCCGGTCCCGAGAGATTGACGCCGGAGATCGTATGATGCGTGGTAAATGCGCAGTCACATGTCAGATTCTCCACAAATAGTTTAAGCTCCTCCAGCATCTCCTTTTCGGAAAGCGGTGTGAATTCTCCGCGCTGCGCTTCCTCGAGCAAAGGTGTGCCGGGGAACAGCGTCAGTCCGCCGGTGCCGACAAGCATCGGCTTGCACTGGTTGAATATCTTTGCCGAGTTTACAGCATGTTCGCGGCTGTGCTCACGTCCGGCAACGCCGTTAAGAAACGTCATCCAGTAGTCGATCCCTGCCTCTTCGAGCTTGTGACATTGCTCGAGAATATCTTCCGCATGATAGCCCTTATTGATGCGGTCCAGAGTCCAGTTGTCGCCGGATTCCACACCGAGAGAAATCTCCCGCACGCCCAGCTCTTTCATTTTTTTCAGTTCGTCTACGGTCTTGTTTCTTATGTCGGTCACGCGGGTAGCTGCGTAAATATATTTGATCTTCGGAAGATACTTGTTTATCATCACAAGGATCGGTTCGAGCTTGTCGAACGTCATTGCCAGCGGATTTGCCGAAAGCAGCTGGATCGTCTGGGCGTCCGGATCACACTCTGCAAGCTCCCTGAGATCTTCCTCGATCCATTTCATTGGTGACATCTTGAACGGAACGTCGCGGTACATGGTGCAGAACTTGCACTTGTTATGTGTGCATCCCTGCGTGATCTCCAGAAGCGGCCATGTCGGCCAATATGGGTTTCTGTATACAGTTCCGGTAAAATGCATGGTGTCTCTCCTTACAGCTCCGTCACGAAGTTTTCGATCGGCATACGCTTGAAGTGCCAGGCGTTGGGCTTCGATCTCTCAGACGGATATCCCATCGCGAACATCATAACGGGGATAATATTCTCAGGCAGTTCAAAAACCTGTTTCACCGTCAGCGCATCGAATCCGCGCAGCCATACGCTGTGTACTCCAAGCTCCTCAGCCTCATACATCATCGTCGTTGCGGCAATACTCGCGTCCTGTTCTCCTGAATTGTAATTACGGAACATTCTGTCGTGCGGTGCTGTCCACACGGTATTAAGATCGTAGCAAACGAGGATCATCAGCGGAGCGTTATAGTGAAACTGCGTTACCGTTTTAGCTTTCGCGAGAGCTTCGGGACTGCGAAGAACGTAAAACCTTTGCGGCTGGTAGTTGCATGCGGTCGGCACAATGCGTCCTGCTTCAAGGATCTTGTCAAGCTTGTCCTGTTCCACAGGCTTTGGATCAAAAAATCTCTCTGAATATCTGTTTTTTGCAAGTTCTAAAAATTCCATAACGTATCTCCTTATCCGATGAAAGGCTCTCCGAGCTCGGCTACGATCTTTTCGCAGGGATCGATGCTCTTTATCAGTCCTGAAAGATTGCTGACGGTATTGACGCCTGCGTCGGGATCGCCCTTTAACATTCCGTAATAGAAGCTGCCGGACGGAGGATTCATATCACCGCGTTTATTGGCCTCCAATCCTTCTTTGCCGTACTTGTGAGGAGTCGTTCTCCATTTTGAATAGCCGTTACTCTGTGTGAACACGATAAAGTCATCCGGGTGTGTGTCCATAATATCTTTTTTGGTCGTTTCAGCCGCGCGGCATTCCTTTGAAAGAATGAAGCGCGTGCCGACGAAAACGCCCTCCGCACCGACAATCTGCGCGGCTTTCGCCAGCTTACCGTTTACAATACCGCCCGCTGCGAGAACCGGGATACTGACTGCGTCGGACAGAAGCGCAGTGATCGCGGTCGTTCCGGTTGAAAGACCGGGCATACATCCGCCCTCGTCGCATCCGGTGGCGACTATGATATCCGCGCCGACCTCCTCTGCAAGCTGTGCTCCGCGAACGGTCGGATTTGCTTCGCGCATAATGACGGTAAAGCCGTCGCGCTTCCACGCTCTGATCTCATCGGGAGAAACGTTCCCCGCAACGACGAGGATCATCACACCTTCTTCTTTTGCGAGCCTGATCATGGCCTTGCTGAAGCCATATGGATCGCCGGCTTCGGGAAACACATTTATACCGAACGGTTTGTCTGTTTTGGCCTTGGTATTCCGGATAGCTTTCCGCATTTCTTCTACGGATTCCGGGATTCCGCGCACGATCTCAGTAGAGTCTGCACTTGTTCCGAGAACGCCGAGGCCTCCTGCGTTCGATACGGCGGCGACAAGGTCGGACGATGTGATCCATGCCATAGGTCCCTGGATCACGGGATATTTGATTTTCAGTATTTCACAAATTCTGTTCATGTGTATTCTCCTTTTCGGCTTTTGATTTCACATTTATTATACTCACCTGCCTTGACTTTTTCAATATACAGTAGTATAATAGTGTAAAGAGATTTTACATAATACCGATTTTGTAAAGGACAACGACGATGGCAGAGATAACAAAAATGTGGATCGCTGACAAGATGAAGCAGATCATGAAGCTCAAATCCATAGATAAAATACGCGTAACTGAAATATGCGAGGCGGCGGATGTGGAACGACCGACATTCTACAACCACTTCAGGGACAAGTATGACCTTGTCGCCTGGATATTCTGCCATGACGCTTATGAAACGGACGTAATCTCTGTCGAATCTTCTGCCCGTGCTCTTAGCAAAATGAAGGCAGATATTATTTTCTATAAACGCGCCTATGAAGACTCATCTCAGAACGCTCTCTGGAAATATATGCTTGAATATTTCGTGAAGCGTTACAGCGACATTGCAAAGGAAAAGCTCGGCACAGATATTCTCGATACGCAGACCGCTTACAGCATTCGCTTTTACTGCATGGGCGCTGTTGGAATGACACAGGAATGGGTGCTTAAAGATAATATTACATCGGCAGAAACCGTTGTAAAAATGATGTTTGCGTCTATGCCGGACAAGCTGCGCAATATATTCTTTGGAAAAGCAGAGTAAGAACATGAATCAGATAATAATACACGTTGACATGGACGCATTTTATGCGTCGGTCGAAATTCGCGACGATCCGTCTCTTGCCGGAAAGCCTCTGATAATCGGATCCCTGCCGAACGAACGCGGCGTTGTCGCGACGTGCAGCTATGAGGCGAGAAAGTACGGTGTTCATTCTGGAATGAACATAAAAGATGCTTATCGTCTATGCCCGAAGGGAATATACAAGCATCCGAACTTTGACAAGTACCGGAACGTATCTGAACAGCTCCACTCGATATGGAACACGTATGCTTCCGCGTCGGAGTACATTGCTCTCGACGAGGCATACCTTGACGTAACTGAACAGGCCAAAGATTTTGACGGAGCGCGTGAGATCGGGCTTCTAATAAAACAGAGAACACGCAATGAACTCGGTTTGAGCTGTTCCGTAGGTGTAGCCTATTCCAAAACTGCCGCCAAGACTGCCAGCGAGGAGAAGAAACCCGACGGGTTCTTCGAGATCCGTACTCCTGAAGATTTTACAGATCTTATTATCGACCGTGACGTCGGAGTGCTTTACACGGTTGGAAAAAAGACTGCCGACAGGCTGCACGGTATGGGTATCATGACAGTTCGCGATATTCAGAATAACCGTGAAAGAGTCGAACGAGTGCTTGGAAAGCAAGGAAAATGGATAACGCAGCTTGCCGCAGGCATTGACGACAGAAAAGTTGACGCTTACGATCCGCACGACGCGAAATCGATCGGGCGCGAGATAACATTTCAGCAGGATGTGGGAGACTACAATTTCATAAGAGACGTTCTGTTGCTTCTGTCCTTGAGTGTCGAGCGCAGGGCAGGACGTGTCGGACTTTACGGAGGCGGAGTAACGCTTAAACTGACATACTCGAATATGAAAAGTATCACGCGTTCCAGACTTTCGTCCGACTGCGATTCGGCGGTAAAGATATATCGCGAGGCGCTAAGACTGCTTGATTCTGTAGACCAGACATCCGTACGTCTTGTGGGAGTAAGCATTTACAATCTTTCGGAGGAAAAGACGCGGCAGATATCCCTTTTTGATATTTACGCTGATGCTGCAGAGACGGATTTTTTAACAATCGATAATCTTCTTGAGCAACTCGGTCAACGCTACGGCCTGGATTTTGCCGGCAACCTTGACAAGGTGTTTCACGGAGAAACCCTGTACAGAACCATCGAGTACATGAGAAAAAAGCATTTCCGCAGATAAAACCGCAGCTTACATAACAAGATTCTGCCCGTTCTTGACCGCCCATATCTCGCGACGGAGCTGCTTATCGATATCATCCTCTTCAGGATCATACTTTTTGTAGTTGTCATAAAACACGCGCGCAAGACTGCTTGCAAATCGAATCGCAGCACCGGCTACAATTCTTCTGTGGTCGGTTCCTTTCCTTTTCTCTTCACTTCCGGTTGATTTGCGGCTGATAGATGAGTTGGTAGCTCGAAACATTTCAAAGCCCAAACGGGAGGCCTCATAAACAAGTGCGTTGCGTATGGCCTTGAATGTTTTTTCCTGCGATAGTGGAAGTTTTTCGGGAAGCTGATCGGTGTATGTTGCAAAGACAGAACACTTCGCCTGATACCAAAGATCATATAACCTGTCGACTGTGGTGTTGCCTGAAACATCATCGACGATTTCATCCACAAGCTTTTTTACGTTCTTTGGAAGATATCCGTATTGTTTTTTACCCTTGCATTCGTTTAGACGATGAGCAAGTTCTTCAAGCATGTCCATCAGTCTGTGATCTATTATTTTTCCTGCGTTCGCTTCATCAATCAGTTTTTTAAACTCTGATCGCATCTCGTCTGTAAGTTTGTTCCTGACTGCGGTCTGTCTGTCATAAATCTCGTGTATTTCGTCTTTGAATATCTCTGAACCGAACAGATGACGAAGGTTGTTCAGCCCTTTCTTTCCTATAAAAGATTGATCAGATTCAGCTGTTGAATACAGAATCATATGCACATGCGGATGGCGTGATTCATTATGAAACGCACCGTACCAGCAGAGATCTGTCATTGGAATATTGTGCTGCTTTGCAATATCGGCTGCATTGTCCCGGATCATATCTCTCCACTTTGACGCATTGCTGTATCCGAGACGTTCGGCATCCTCCCGTTTCAAAGAAATTATAACCGAATACACATTGCCCGGATGTGCTTTCAGTTTTTCAATTTCTTCTTCGAGATTTATCTCTCCGTCTTTGGAAGAAAACAGTCCGTGATCACCCGTTATTCTTTCCGCACGCGGACGAAGTGCCATGTAGCGAAGATATTCTTCCGTGTTAAGAAGACGCGGGTTGCTTTCAATCGCGTAAGCAATGAACTCAGAAGCACTGCTTCGAGTTTTTTCTTTCTGATACGATCTGTATTCAAGCGATGTTTTCAAAGTTGAGTTGCGTGAAACAATCTCAGCTATGAACTGTTGTTGATGACCTGTTTCAGGAAGCGATTGCTGATCTTTTGGAATCTTTTCAACACCTTCGCGTGTTGCGATGTATCTCACCATTCCACCGAGATTTCCTGACGCTGCGTTTTTATAGTATTTGCATTTGACAACGACCCCCGGCATCAGTCATCTGCACCTTCCGCAACAGTTTTTGCGTCTTCGATCGCATCGTTGAAAGTGAACACGCCGTGATGTCTTCTTACGCTTTCATATCCGGCGTCTGTGTATGCGCGAATTGCAGTGTCATCAAGTCCATCGAAAACTCTGTCTGCAATAACAAGATTTAGAGTTGCCTGTTCACCTGCAAGTTTATAGATAGCCGAAGCAATATGATTTTCAGAGTTCCTTACCGCAAAGCGAATTGCTTTCAGAAGCTCCTCGCTGAGATACTCTTTGTTCGTTTCAGAATCCAACTCACAGATATACTTCTTCACTGCTTCGTTTACAAATTTCGAACGGGATTTCATATTTGATGCGTAGAGATGCGAGTCAATTTGCCTGTCCAGTTCAGGATCAAGCCAGAAATAATAGCCTCGTTTGTTCTTTTTTTCTGTTTCCACTGTTTTTCCTTTCTGCGGAATGACCGCAAGCAAACCGCAATTGTTTTTTCAAAACCGCAATTGCCGGCCGGGAGGGGAAGAAGTGTCAAAGCGCCCGTATTATTGCGATTTTCCGGTTCTCCAGTCCGCCGTTGCGGGCTGGTGTCGGTATGACCGCAATCGGTCTTTAACCTGCTTAAAAATCGGTCGGCCCGGAAATCGGCTGACAATTCGGTCAATTTCCGCATCAGGCCGGCACGATTCACAGATTCTGTCACAGGCCCTCACAATCGCCTTCTGCGGCGTCTTCCGTCTTTTCCCGGGTGTCTGTTCCGCCGCATTCCGACTCGCCGGAAACGGGCTTTCTGCGCGTCACACGGCGGGACGGGGAAGTGCTCCCCTCACCTGCCTCAGCATCTGCCTTCTCGATGTACTCGCGTACTGCCTGAGGAACATATTTTTTGTAGAGAGTCTCAACGTAATCCGTGAGCTCCTGTTCAACGCTGAACCCCTTTCCGTTCATGCAGATGCGTATAGCGTTGACCTTTTCAAGTTCAGTCTTAATCTGAATCGTTGTCTGCTTCATGACATTACCTCCATTTTCATTGCGGGAGCCGCCGTGACAGTAACACCGACATCGTACCCGAGCAGTCTCCCCCTGTTGTAGTCTTCCACCATCTTGTCCGCCTCGGTCATCGTGTGAGCCGCGTCGAACCATCGGCACTCCATCTCGTCGAGCGTAGCGTCAATCGTGTCGTGGACGTGATCCGAATAGTTCTTAGCAAGTTCCAGAAACAAATCACGCCCCAGGGTTTTATACAGACCGTGGAGCGTTTTCATCTTACCGTTTCTCATGGCGTCACCTCACATTGCAAGGACCGGACCGCTGTCTTTCGGACCGCTGCTTTGCTGTGAATGCTTTTTCTTTCCGGCAGACTGTGCCGTCTCCGGCTGCTCATGCTGTGAGAGAGCGTCTGCCGTGTTCTCTTCATCAGGGAACTGCGAAGCGAGAAACTCCTGAACCGTTTCGGGCACCTGTGTGCTGTAGACATCGTTCAAATGCCGGGTAAGCTCTCCTTCTATCGTCATGCCTTCTTTCTCAAGATAATGAGACAGCGCTTTTGTCTTGGCTAGACTGAATTTCAAATTGATCGTCTGACTTTTCATCGTCCACCTCCTGTGTCTGTTTTTCGTACCGGCGTTACGCCGTACAGTTCATTGAGCCGTGCTTCATCCTCCGCGGATATATCTATTCCGAACGTTTCCTCCAGCAGCCGGTACACGTTTTTTTCATTCGTCGTCCCGGTGAAACATGAAAGCAGCCGTCCGTAGAAGTTTTCCTGCGTTTCCATGCCGCCGAGCGCTGTCAGGCAGAGAAACTGCGCCTTCCGGATATCTCCCTCCGGCAGTCCGTTGTCCGCGAACACCGTCTTCACGGTCTCGAGCCTTTCCTGATATACCGATTCGTTTGCGTGTCCCTGTAAGGCTCCGGCCATGGCCTGCTGCATTGCGGCCTGATTGTCTGCGCCGGCAGTCCAGCCGAACAGGCTGAACACGACTATCACCGGGATGCAGAGAATGAAAACGGCTATGCCGATAACATAGCCGATAAACTTTCTGCCTTTTTTGTTTGACGCGAGTACTTCAACGACCTTTTTCGCGACTGTCGCGACTGTTACCGCTGCCATCAGCGACCGCCCGCCTTTCCAAAGAGAGCTGCTTTGTATTCCGGGGCGATGACCTGAAGAAGGTATCTCTCGTTGCCGCACTTGAACAGACAGACGCCTCGTTCCGGATACTTGATCAGTTCGTATTCGCTCTCCTCAATTTGAAGTGCGTCCATGAACTCTTTCGGATTGATGTTGCCTGGATTGAAAAGGAAATGATGCGTCGGAATACTGAACAGCGGTTTAGTGAATTCACGAATGCCCGGGATCAGAAAGTCCTCGATGTTCTGACTGGCGAGTACGATCTCGGAATCTTTCTTGCGGACACGCTTTGCTGCGTTGCGGATATACTCGATGGCTGTCAGGTTCGTGAGGAACAGATAAAGCTCGTCGATGGACGCTACTGTATTTCCGTTGGTGAGCAGCTTGTGGTTCATATACGAGAGTATATTGAAAAGCATTGCGTCCTTCAGCTTTTTGTTTGCATCCATCAGACCTTTTACACCGAAGCAGATGAATTTATCATCGGAGATGTTCGTGTGGCCGTTGAAGAATTTGCTTTCCGCGCCTTTGCACATGGAGTTTATGCCTAGGCAGATTTCGCGGAGCAGTTCCTCTGTGAACAGTGACTTCGAGCCGTGCTCGTATTTGAGATACTCCTGTTCGACCAGATCATAAAGATCCGACATGACCGGATAGTCCGTCGGCTTCAGTTTGCTGTAGTCGGTATAATCTGTGATACCGTAATTCGCGTATAGCCTCGAGACAATTATTTCGATTGCGTCGATATGCGCGTCGGTGAAGTCCTTGTACGAACGGAAAAAGTCTTTCAGATACGAGATATGCTGGCTCAGCCTCGTTGATTTACGGAACGCCTCTGGCGCGTCTTCGTCGATGTCCGCATCGTCTGACCAGGCTTTCGGTTCGAGCGGATTGATGATATATTTGCCGGACATGAGGTCGATATAGCAGCCGCCAAGGTTTTCTGTCAGCTCCTCGTATTCCTGCTCCGCGTCAAGCGAGATTACGGATTTGCCGGCTTCTCTGAGATTCGTGAGCAGCAGCTTCATCAGATACGATTTGCCCTGGCCGGAGTTGCCGAGGATGAGGATGTTGCTGTTTGTCTTGTCGTCGTCTCTGCGGTCAAAATCTACGAGGATATTCGTGCCGTATCTGTCCTTGCCGATATAGAAACCATTGGGATCGGTTTTGCCGGAGTAATTGAACGGATAGAGATTCGCGACTGAAGATGCCGGGAGCACGCGCTCGAACTGCTTTTCAAAGGCGTTGTATCCGCACGGGCTGATCGACATGAAGCCCTCCTTCTGTCTGAGAACAAGCCGGTCAACGCTTATCTTTTCACGCGTCAGTTCCATCGATACTTCCGTCTGAAGTTCCGACAGCTTTTCAAGACTGTAAGCTGAAAGTTCGATGAAGACAGCGCAGTGAAGGAGAGGTTCCTTCGTGCGGCGCATTTCGGCGAGCAGTTCGATGACGTCGTTCATATTGCCTTCGCCTTTGATTGACTCCTGCAGATCTTCCGACGTGGACAGCATCTTGTTTTTTCTCTGGGCGTTCTTAATGATCTTGCGCTGCTCGGCGGCGTCAACGTATCTGCTGTAGATGTGCAGCGTCACGTTTTCCTTGTCACCGAAGCGTGAGAGAATGGCCTGATCCGGCGTTGCCGGAGGATACTCACGGACTGCCCAGACGCATCTGTAGGTATCTCCGAAGATAAAATGATCGGCCATGAATTTTACGGCGGACGGCGCGACCAGATCAAAGAAATCTTTGAGCTGCGCCTCCGCCTTACTTACCTGAACGGGTAGCTGTTTCTTCTTTGCCATATAATGATTCCTTTCCATAGTGTTTTTTGACAAAAAGAAACCGTCCGGTTTTTAACTCGGACGGTGAAAATAGGATGTTGACGAGGCTTCATATGCGTTCCAGCAGTTTTTCCTTCAGATATTTGTACCTGTTTCTTTTTTCCTCTTTGGCGAAATGAGTATCTCGGAACTGTTCGGGACAGCCGGAGTAATTGAGAACGACGTCGCCGAACTGCTCGCTTGTCAGATCGAAAACACAATCGCCGATTGCGTTGAAACAGTGATAGTTTCCGTCGCCAAGCGGAACGCCGTACACCTTGCCGCCGAAAATGTCCTGTATGAGAAACGCGGTGATGGAACATTGACCGAGAGTTTTGTTTTCTGGAGTCCAGTCTTTTCGCATTCTCGGGGCGCACGTTTCCGCGCACCATATCCCGGACAGGAGATCGTAATAATCTCTCGGTGTCATTCCCCGGCTGTCTTTTACGTTGGCTTCTTTCCAGCCGTAAAACGAATATGTTTTCATAGTGCGGTTTCTTTGTTCAGTTGCCTCTGCAGTTGTGCTCGGCGCAGTGTTCGTGACCGCAGTCGCCGCCGTGGTGTTCGTGATGA